>Ga0181351_1000396_pt1 | contig 12262 bp, 25 predicted proteins | sample Su13VDMM15SD_FD_170485 | JGI IMG/M metagenome (GOLD analysis project Ga0181351, IMG submission 170485) | Freshwater viral communities from Lake Michigan, USA - Su13.VD.MM15.S.D | ecosystem: Environmental > Aquatic > Freshwater > Lake | place: USA: Michigan | collected 2013-07-16 | reverse complement strand
AGATTCAGTCTTTGGTTTATCCATACCGTCCATAATTGGCTTGAAGAAAAATGGAAGTCTACTATTAATTGGAACTACTTTATCAGTGAACATCTTTTTAGCATCGGCTCCTGTTTTTGATAATATTCCAATACGAGAATCTCGTGCAAGAGTTCCTATGTTTACAGCTTCAGATGAAGACATAAAAGAGAATCCTGAACGTCTAATCTTAAGATATATCATACCAAAACTACGCTCATCTGCTTTGCACGCTTCCCAAAACAACCAATAGATTCTATTTGCTTCACGAAAGTCAGGATAACCAACATCAATACTTGACCATTGAAGATACATATAATGAGAACCTGTTACATAAGTTTTTATTCCATTGTTCATAAACCAAACTCCTTGTTCTCTGCGGTCAAACTCTTGCTCAATGTAATCTACCCATCTGTTTTTAAATTCAGCAGGCATCTCATTCCATTGGAATATTGATTGTATTCTTTCTAATGATTTAGGTAGTGGCTGTCTTTCCCAATACTGCTCAGGTTTACTTGTGTGTCTTTGAAGACACTTATCGGGAGTTGGAGGTATAGCAATATGAAGACCTGATATATTTATCACGTCTCCAATCTGTCCCGTCTTTGATATTACAACAACATCGTATTGGTCATTATAACCATACAGCCAAGACTTATTTCTGTTTTTATTAGAAATAACAGCCTTTGGTATGTAATCATTTACTACAGAATATAAACTATTTAGACCTTCTTTCAGCAAATCCTTGTCTTGTATCAGTTCTACTTCCTCCTTTTTCAGATAATTCAATGCTTTCCTTTTCGGCTTCAATTCTGTTTAGAATCTCAAACGCATCGAATATAGCTAATTTTTTTGTTGCTGCTGCATTTTTTAGCTTATCAGCAGCCAAGTCATCTCCTTCGCTATTTGGGTCCAATATGGAGTCCTCAGCGACCTTGATTAGTTCTTCTACAGCTTTATGTCCTGCTGCTATGATTTTCAGCTTTATGTCTTTTGTACTCATATACTATCTGTAAAACATTACATAAACCATTCTTCCTTCTTTCCACCCTGTGTTTGGATACTTACTATGAAAATAATTCGATGGATACATAACTGCTCTATTAGGTCTATAACCAACTACAGAATGTAAATCCCAATTATCTAAAATATTAGCTTCTTCTAAAAGAAATCTATTAGCTTCCTCGTCAGAAGTATCTAAAGGCATTTCATATCCTACTTCTTTATGTTTCCAAAAGGCAGTACCGTGAAGTCCTTCTTTTGTTGATTCAGATATATACAATACTAAAGCTCTTTCCGGTCTAATGTCCCCTACTTTTGAATCAGCGTGTATTCTCCAATCAGTATCTAAATCCTCTGTAGCAACTCTAAAGAACGCCAATAAAGACTCTCTTTTTACTCCGTCTATTTCGCTTAACTTGTCAAGAACTAAGCTATCAAATTCCTCATTAGTGTATTGGACCCAAAAGGGTTTATCTCCAACTTCTACTCTGACAAATTCATTCTCAGATAAATGTTTATAAACAGATTCATAAATCTCTTCTTCTAAAAAATTATCTACAACATTTATCATATCTTCATAGTTATTTGATGGTCATACATTCTATATAACTTTTCTCCGTCCACAGTAAATTCATATTCACTGTCAGGTTTAAAGCATATCGTATCTCCTGAATTAACTCCTTGACTTAGTAAGTAATCATTTGGGTAAATCATTTTACCCATTAATGGTTCTTCGTTAAATGGTTTCTTGATATATGATTCAATTGCAGCAATTGGCTTCACGAAACAATATCTGTCATAAGAAAACCACTTATCCCCTTTCTTATACATAAAGAATTGGTCGGTCTCAATAAAGAACAAATCATCTTTAAAGAAACTTTTCCCGCTTTTTTGACGACCACGCATATCATTATAATACTTAAAAGCGTTATGATGAACAAGCAGTGTGTCTCCTATTTCTATAGGACCGGTATAGCCTAATGGAGTTTCGACAACTTCAGCATAGCGGTTTGTGAATTTATGGTCTTCTTCCGAAGTACTTACAATAAATTCAATTCCCGCTATGTCTTTTGTGTTGTCATATCTTTTTCCATTTTTAGGCTTTGCAATAAAGTAAAATGGAGATTTCATTAAAAATTTATATTATATTCGATTGATATTGGTATTTGAGAATTAAATTCTTTCCACAAAACTACTTCCTCTTTTACATTTATAATGTAAATTTTGAAAGAGTTTCGTCTTTCATCAAACCTAATAAGATGTATTTCATTAGTATCTCCAAGCACTTTTTGACCAACAAGATAGTGCATAGCATTGCTCTTGTAGTCAGCACCTATTGATATTTTTCTAATGTCCATCTTAATCCTCTTTTACTAAATAATCATAAAGGAATACAATCTGAGGATTATTTAATCCTCTTGTATAAATAATGAAATCTTCTTCATCAATCTTATTAAGATACTCTACACTATACTCGAAGCTATTAAGTTCGGCTAATGCTTGATTGATTTTTTCTTTTGCAGGATTATCGCTCCATTCAAAATAAGTGGTTCCATCTTTTTCTACTTGTTCAACATCAAATCGTGTAAACAATTCTTTTTGTTCTTCAAAGTATTTCTTGATGCAAGAATGAACAGACTTTGTAAGTCTTATTCCTGTAATGATTGTAGAAGGACTTTTTAAATCCTTATCATTCTGACATTGGCTTAAAAGTTCAGCCAATATGTTTAACTCGTTAATTGTTAATTTTTTCATTTGATTTAATTTTTATTTTACAAATATATAAAAAAAAGCGAGATTATTTATAAACCTCGCTTTTCTATTACTTTGCAGCATCTTCAAAGTCTTTTTTCTGAGCAGCTGATAAAGCACCTGAGAACCAATCCTTACCTAACATAATAGTTAAATGTTCTTTGTTTCTACTTACTGTTGCCAATTGCTCTTCATCTAAATTTGATTCAGAAGACAATGTTTTTATCAATTCAACTGAATCATAAGCAGCTGATATTGATTTTTCAATTTGTTCTTGTGTTAAATTTTCCATTTTTTTTAAATTATGTTTACGATTCCTGAATTATTCCATAAGTCTCCGGCAACCAATCCTGCTGAAGAAGTTGGTAAGTTAGCCATATTAACAGTACCTCTAAGTATTGTTTTAATAATTGATGTATTACCTATAGTAACGGTATTAGAGCCTGCTCCAATAGCTTGATAACCTATAACAATTTGATTAGTCTGACTACCTGATAATGCTTTTGTTTCATTACCTATAAAAACGGAGTTAGTAACTGTTACATTATTAGTTGTACTACTATCTTTACCTGCGGAATTTCCAACTCCAACATTACCACTTACTGAACTACTTCCTCCAATTGCATTACTACCAATAGCTACATTATCGCTACCTGTAGTGCACAAAAAAAGAGCAGTACTACCAAAGCCAATATTACTACTTCCTGTTGTAATTAAAGCACCTGTTCCTCGCCCCACAACTGTATTACCACTTCCTGTAGTGTTGTTAGTCAAAGCGTTCCACCCTACAGCTGTATTAGAACCACCTGTGGTATTTGCTTTTAAAGCGGCATTACCAATACCGGTGTTTGAAGCTCCTGTATTATTTTGTAATGATTGATAACCAACACCTACAGTATTCGATGCTGTATTAGATTGTAATGCTTCCGAACCGATTGCTACGCTAAAATTACCTCCACTATTCTGCATTGCAAAATTACCAACAGCAACATTTACAGAACCGGTAGTACTTTGTAAAACGGAAAGACCAACGCCTACATTAGAACCCGTAGCTGTGGCATTAGCCATAGCAAGATACCCAACGGCTGTATTATTTGAATCGGTATTGTTTAATAAAGCACTTTGACCAATTGCTGTGTTATTGCTCCCTTGATTGTTTTGCAATGAATTATGACCAACCGCTACGTTAAAATTTCCATTAACGTTTACTTTCAAAGATTGATAACCAATAGCTATATTATTACTTTGCCCCGTTGAGAACAACGCTTCAAATCCAATAGCAACATTAAATCCACCCGAACTTGTATTGTTTAAAGCAAAAGGACCTATTGCTATATTTTTTTGAGAAGTAGTACTATTTGTTAAGGCATTATGACCAATTGCCACATTATCAACACCTGTTGTATTACTTCTTAGCCCATTGTTTCCTACAGCAGTATTTCTCGCACCTGTTGTATTAGCACTTAAAGAAAAATACCCAATAGCAGTATTATTACCCCCTGTAGTATTCACAAGCATAGCCTGAAAACCAATTGCAGTATTTTGAACACCACCTGATGCTGTGTCTCTTAACGCTGCGTAACCAATAGCTACAGAGTCTGAAACTACTGAATATTGCATAGCCTGAGCACCAATAGCTACAGATTGACTTGAAGTAAGGGAAGTGCTAAGTGCTAAATGACCAATAGCTATGTTATTACTTCCTGTAGTATTTGATTTTAAACAATCAACTCCTAAAGCGACATTTTGATTACCACTTTGATTATCTTTTAAAGTCTCATCTCCTAACGCTGTATTGTTGCTTCCTGTAGTATTTGTCTGCATTGATAAATACCCAACAGCAGTATTATTAATTCCTGAAGAAGTGTTTCTAAGAGCCTGAGTACCGACAGCGGTGTTATTGCTTCCTGAAGTAACACTTCTTAACGCTTCAAATCCAATTGCTGTACTGTTTGAAATTCCAACACTTGAAAATAAAGCAAAAGGACCTAATGCCACATTGTTTGAACCTGTAGTGTTGTTAACCAAGGCAGAAATTCCAACAGCTAAGTTAGAACTTCCTGTAGTATTTAAAATCATAGCTCCATTACCAACAGCGGTATTTGACCCACCAAAAGTAGTATTAGCCATAGCACTTGACCCAATAGCTGTGTTGCTACTTCCTGAAGTAGCAAGAGCCAAAGCCTGATTTCCAACAGCAGTGTTAAGAGTACCTATTGTATTGGCATTTAAAGCATTATAACCAAGAGCTGTGTTAAAAGAACCTGTAGTATTAAATCTCAAAGTTAAAGAACCAACAGCTGCATTTTGACTACCCGTTGTATTAGATTGAAGACTTAAAGCACCTACAGCTGTATTTTGAATACCTGTTGTATTTGAAAACATTACAGAACTACCTATACCTGTGTTTGAAGCTCCTGTATTATTTAATAATGATGAAAAACCAATGGCGGTATTATCATTTGCAGTAGTCATAGTAAGCAAAGAAAGATACCCAATAGCTGTATTTCTAAGTCCTGATGTAGCAGATGACAACGCTAAAGACCCAACAGCTGTTTGACTGTTGACTGTAGCACTTCTCAATGCTTCTTTACCAATAGCAACATTATCTACTCCAATAAGATTGCTATTTAAAGCCTGAAGACCTACAGCAACATTATTTGCTCCATTTATATTAGCTCTTAAAGCCTCAAGCCCAATAGCAACATTATTTGTTCCTGATGTATTTGATAATAACGATTCGTATCCAACTGCTGTGTTATTACCTGCTGTATTAACAGCAAGAGAATTATATCCAATAGCAGTATTTTTATTTCCTGTAAGATTACTTGCTAATGAATTAATACCAATCGCTATATTTCCACTACCTCCTATATTTTTTTCAAGAGCATATATTCCAATAGCTAAGTTCTCAATTCCTGTAGTATTATCTCTTAAAGTCTGCCAACCAATAGCCATATTTTCAGATCCTGTAGTATTATTGTCTAATGCTAAATTTCCAAGAACAATGTTTTTATTATTTGCACTTCCAGGACCTTTTCCTACTCTGATACTGTCTCCATCAAGAGTTGAAACATAAATATCATTTTGTGCTTCAAAATCAGTAGTAGTTATTTTACCTGTAAGGTTTATGTCTTCAGTAGCAGTATTACCTGCTGTAAGAACAATTTGTAAGTCAGGAGTAACAGCAACAGGTATGTCTGACAAATAAGCCACAGTACCTGAAGCATCTTGAAAAGTTGCAGTTCTTGTTGCTCCAATAGTAGTGGGTTTCTTAATTTCAAATTGACGAGAAGTAACAACAGGGTCTATTAAAGCTAAAGTATCTTGACTTACAATAGCCATATTAAACCCTGTATTGTCATAGAAATTAAATCTATTTTTATTTCCTGTAATAGAAACATATCCATTTCCTGATAAAGCGTTAGTATTGTATAAAAATATACCTCCAATAAAAGCATCTTGAATTGAAACATTTCCGGCAGTAAGCACTTCATCTAAAGTAGGAGTAGGTGGTATTGCAACTGTGTCCCATAAAATACCTGTTGCAGTTTTTGATAAAAACTGTCCTGCTGTACCTGTTGATGATGTCTCATCTTCAATGTCATCAGGCTTTACCAACGTAACATAAATATTTCCCGTCAAGTTTATATCTTCAGTAGCTGTATTTCCTGCATCAAGTACATTTTGTAATGTAATATTCTGAGCAAATAAACTCAATAAACTTTGAAGGGTAAAATTATACGTTCCATCGACAGGACTTCCTCCTACCTTGGTTCCTATTAATTTATCTGCTAATTGCGGACTTCCCGCATTAGCATAAGTGCTTATTTTTGCCATTTTATTCTTTTTTTTGCGTTATTTCTCCTGTTTGAATATTAATAACAGAATCCGCACCGTATTTGTCAATTAAAGCCTTTTCGTGTGCAGAAAACTCTGCTTTTAATAATTCTATATGACGTAAGATGTTTTGCTTCTGCAATTCAACATCTCCAATAGCCAATTTTGCTTTATTAAATTCTGAGTTTAACTCGTTAATTTTAGCAAGCTCTTCTTGCGTTACTGTTTGAACTTGGTCTTGCGTAAATTTGTTTGTGTTTTTCATTTTGATTTAATTTAATTGTTATGCTACAAATATATGAATTATTATTGATTTCTTTTTAAGACTCTTTCCATTTTGCGTTCTATCTTTTTAGGATTAGTTATAACTCTCGTTCTACTATTTCCTGTATTTGTTTGACGAGTTATCTGCAAAGCTGTTGGCTTTCCTTTCTCATCAGTAGCTACATCATAAGATTTGTATTTAATCTTTCCGCTTTCCTTTTCCTTTTGCTTAGCAAAAGTATTCATAGAAGAACCATCTTCTTTAGTAAAACTTGAATACGAAGTATGAGAAGCAGAATACTTACCACCTCTTTGTTTTTCATTAGATGTAGATTTGCTTTTTGCTGTTCCACTGATAGGCTCAGGTGTAGCCGCTAACGGAGTGTCAGGTCTTTTCATTAAAGTAATATTTTATTTAACTTTCTGTATGTATAAAAAAACAATAAAACCAACAAAATGATTAAAAGCCACCACCAAAAAACTGTGTGGCTTTCCTTTTTGTCTATATGTTTTTTGAATACTTTTTCTTTTTTATCTTTTACCACTTTTACTTCTTGAGATTCTTTCTTAACCTCCTGTTTCTTAGTGGAATCGACTACTGCAACCTTGGTTTTTTTGTATCTGATTTTAGCATTGAAGTATTTCTTTTCTCCAATAACAACAGGCTTAGTAGAATCTATTGGAGTAATCTCCATTTCATCTGTATCCGTATTTATACTTATATTGTTTTGAGTAACAACAACTTCTTCTTTTTTAATTGTTGAGGTGCTATCAACTTTTACTACCGTATCTGTTTTTTGCACATCAACTTTTCTCGCACCACAAGATGCAAGTAATACAAATAAAAATATGAAACTATATCTTAACATAAGTGTATGTTTTTCCATTGATTACCTCCGTAAATGTTTTTCCATTACGAACAGATTCCATTAGCGTTCTCCAAGAATGACCAAAAGTCATTTCAAAATGAGGAGCATCTTTAAACTTCCAATCTCCTCCCCACGCAAATCCTAACGACTTAAAATATTCAACAACCTCAAGCCAATCAGCTTTACCGTCTTTATCAAAATCTAACACCTCATAAGTAGCAGATTCAAATACTCCATCGTTGTTTTTATCAAGCAACAATACAATATCGAATGCCAAGTGATAATTATGTATAGATTGTCCTCCTTTGGACTTTGTAACAATACCTAATCGTTTTCCTGAAGAATCAAAAAGTTTGGTTCTACCTTGAGCAAACAATTCATTTTGTTCTTCATTAGTTCTTGTGGTATAGGCAAAACGCAAACGAACTCCCTTTCCAAGGAGTTTGTTATTTGCGTATAGATAAGCATCTAATGCTTTTTGTCTTATTTTCGGGTGTAGCGTAGCTATTCTGTCAAGAGTTACCTTATCCATTAGTCTGCCAAATCATCAACGTTATCTTTAACTTCCTTCGCTCTAAGAAATGCTTTTTTAAGCATATCCCAAATTTTTATATTATAAGCCTCTTCTATGTTTTCTTTTATAGAAACTAACTCTATAAAAATTAATAGTATGGCAGATATTTTAGTAAACATAAAGTCTATACCTAACCACTTAAATATAAACTCGTTTAATATGAATTTATCAATTACGAATAATAACAAAACGCATATTTCATACAATAGCATTTTTGACACAATCTGAGATAATCTTTTACTTCTAACACTCTTCCACCCATTCAGTTTTACGCTTTTAAATATTCCCGTGAAAGTATCAAGAATAATAGCAGCACCTACCGCAACAAGTATCCCATAAATGGGAACAAATAGAAGTATCAATGACGAAAATATATAGTTAATGTATTTCATTATCTTCCTTGTCCTTTATATGGTTTAACATAATTCTTGCTCGATTTTGACGCACTCATCTTAGTCTTAGCGTGAACTCCCTTTCTTTTAATATTAGGAGTTATCTTCTTAGCAGGTAGGTTAGCTTGCTTTGCCATAACAATTAATTGATTACTTCAAATAAAACACTTAATTGAGCCTCATCAGTTGTTGTTCCAATAGCAGGTCCTGCTTCATCTCCGGCAATTCTAATCATATCTCCTGCCGCTAAAACTAAATTCAATCCACTTGAAAATTTACCAACATAAGTACCATTATCTGCATCTGTCAAAACAATATTCAATGTACCAACAAGAGAGTAATTACCATCTATAGTAGGATTGTCTGTCAAAGGATTGTTTAATTTATACAAATTAACAGTCCAAGAAGACCCAACAGGAATACTGTGAATACTTGTACTAATCCATTTAAACCCTGCGGCTATAATTCTACAATCTTGTAGAATTGGAAGAGTAGAAGAGTGGTTCGCAGCAGGCGTTGAACCTACCCATTCTAAAATATCTTTAAGATTACCACCCGGGTCGCCACCATACATATTAGAAAAAACTCCTGTCATCATATAAGTAGCAGGAACTATACCTACAGCGGTCTTGTCAATCTTAACGTTGTTTGCTCCTTTATACCCAACTAAATAGTCAATATCTGAAGCATTAGCTGCTGTAGTAAATTGTGAAAATTTAATGTTTGCCATTGTTTCTTATTTTTAAATTTCTGTTATTATTTTTTTGTTGTTTTCTGTAATTATTTGCTCATTATTTTCTGTAAAAACATATATAATCTCATATTCAGGAATCATAAATAAATCTCCTGCTTCTGTAATTAAAAAGTCATCTTGTTCAGATATAATAAAATTAGTTGTAACAGGAGGAATAATTCCTCCTCCTAAATTGGATTGACCAATTACATTCGTTATAGCTATCTGCAATCCGTTCATAACTTATTTTTTTACCAAAGAGCAATTATATTCTCAGCGTCTGTTCCTGTAGCGTATATCTTTCCTAAATTTACAGGGAAGAATGAACCTCCTATAACATTTTCAAAAACAACATTGTCTCCCGCTAAAGTATCAACAGCAATATTTCCTGCAACTCCGATATACAATACGCAACCGTCATTGTTTCCATATCCTGACATTGGACCTTGAAGATAAATTTTATAATCTTGCCCAACAACACCAATTGGTGCATTCAACGCAAGAGTTGTAGCATTTATTACTTGAAGAATAGTTGCTGCCTCTCCTGTGCCATAAATATAAACAACATCTCCGGGATTAACCGTATATATTGTATTTCCTGAAGCATCAGTAGTTACAAATTGTGCACTTGGGTCAACTATTGTTGAAGCTCCAACAGAACCTAATGTCCCTTGTGTCATTAAGTTTGGAGATGGTATTCTACAGTTGTCTGAAGGTATTACCAATAATGCTCTCGATGCTTGTAATTTTAAATTTGCCATAGCTTTATATTTTATAAAATGTTTTGTTTATTATTAAGTTTGGACTATTTAATTTTTCTTTTCTGCCATTACACCCACAGTCCTCAATACCAACTGCTTCTGAAATTGCTTTCACAGCTTTCTTAATTCCTGTTTTTGTAGTAAACTTATCAATAGTATCTCCTAATCCTCTGCTTTTCATTGTGTAAAGATATTAAAAATTTTTGACTGAATTTGTTATCGGATTATATTTAAAACTTTGAGCAGACCTTCCTGTCTGTTTTGCTGCTCTGTCTTTTGCTCTTTCCTCAGCAGTCATAGCATTTCTTTTCATACCTTCCTTGGTATATGTTTTGCCATCTGCTTTTAAATGACCTCTCTTTTGCAATATTCCTACTGCCAACTTTCTATCTCCAACTTGGGCTGTCAATCTTTCTAATAACTGACCTTTACCCATAAACTTCTGAGTTGCCATTTTATTTCTTTTTAACAGGAGTTTTTACATTACCTTTTAAAAATTTCATTTTACCATTTAAAGAGTCTTTTGATTCATACTGCTTTGCATTTTTGATTATTTTTTCTTGCTTAATCATTTTAGCAGTTGGCTTTTTACCTGAACCTTTTGCAGCTCTAATGTTATCCCAAAGACCTCTTTGAGACACAGAACCGTCTTTTCTTTTTATTAACTCTTTCATTAGTATTTGCCTTTTCGATTTTTTGGACTCGAAGCAGTCGAACCTCCCGGTCCTGCCCATAATTTTTTACACGCCCAATATCTTGGGGTTAACTTATCATTCGCTGTATCGCACTTATGTCTTGCTTTAAAACTTCTACGAGCAGCAGGGGAATAGTTATGACCATAACCCTTTGCTCCAAAGTGGAGGAGTCTTTCCTCCCCATTGGAACAGGCTTTTACCATCATCTTCTTTCCCTCTCTATTAGAAGGAACAGGACGGTTACATTTCATTTTTGACTTATCCACGGAATGCTCTTGTTGCGTTACCCGGATACTTATCTTCAGATACTACTTGTTCAGCAGCAACTTCTTCTACTTGCGATTGAGTCTCTACAGTTTCAACAGCTTGTTCTTTTAAGCCATTTTCAACAGCAGCTTGCTCTAATTTAGTTTTTCTTCCCATTTTTTTTGGTTTTAAAAATTAATCACAATAAGGATTGCTTCCTTTCATACCTTTCCCCTTAGCTCCACTAACTAATCTTTTGGAAACAGGTCCTGAAGCACCTTTAATTTTTGGAACAGAGTTCCCGCTTGTACTCGGCATCTGCATACGAGATGAACCCGGTAAGTTTGGAGTGCTTTTCATTATTTCTTCTTCATTGCTTTTTTAACAATTGCTTTTGCAGCACCTTTTACTGCTCCTTTTGCAGCAGCTTTCTTTGCACCTGATGGCATCATCATTCGTGATGACATAGGTAAGTTTGGAGTGTTTTTCATAATTACTTCTTTTTTTGGTTTTTCATTGCCGCTTGGGCGTTTTTAGCATAGTTGTTTCTTGCACTTGCTTTTAACTTTGGATTACTTGCCTGCTTAATATCATAAGCAGTTTTTGCACTTACTTTTTTCATTGTATTTGTATTTATTAAACTATTTTTCCACCAAATCCACCTCTTAAACCTTGAAGCCCCTGAATAGAAGACCCCTTTGAAGCAGCTTTGCTATCCATTTTTTTTCTTCTTGCTTGATTAGCAGCAGCACGTTCAGCATCTCTTTCAGCTTTACGCTCAATAGCTCTCGTGTTTATATCTTTAAGAGCTTGTTTTACATCAGCAAGAGTTTTATTCTCTTCGCTTTTATTTTCTTCTTTAGCCATAACTATAATTATTTACAACCACCTTTACCACAAACAGGATTGTATCGTTTTTCTTTAAAGCCACCGTCCCCTTGATTAGCATCAGGTTTCTTCTTTTGCTTTTCTAACCATTTAGAATATTGGTCATTAGTCATTCCTTTAGACTTAGCACCTTTTTCAAATTCTGTTTGTATTTTTCCCATTGCTTGCTTACCAATAGAATCTTTGTACTTATTAAAAAGTCCAATACCGCCTTTTTCTACAAGCTCT
>Ga0181351_1000394_pt1 | contig 12286 bp, 14 predicted proteins | sample Su13VDMM15SD_FD_170485 | JGI IMG/M metagenome (GOLD analysis project Ga0181351, IMG submission 170485) | Freshwater viral communities from Lake Michigan, USA - Su13.VD.MM15.S.D | ecosystem: Environmental > Aquatic > Freshwater > Lake | place: USA: Michigan | collected 2013-07-16 | reverse complement strand
AGAAATTTAAAAAATTAATACCAAAAGATTTTGCTGAAAAAACTACTATTGAAGGTAATAAAATTACAGTAGCTGATATTACTGATTCACAAAAGAAAAACTTAATAGCTTCGGCTTTACAATTTATATCATCCCAACCTAAAAAACCAATGAAAGAATCAATTAAAGATCAAATTAAAAAAGCAGTAATGGAAGTTCTTCAAGAAAAGAAATTAACCCCAGCTGAAAAAAATAAAAAAGAAGATATTGTTAAAGCTATGGCTAAACAAGGAGCATCTAAAGATTCTAAAACTTATGCTATTGCTACTGCTAAAGCTAAAAAATTAGCTGAAGGTGAAGGAGATACTTCAATGGATGATATTTTATTAGCTTTTCAAGGTGCTCTTGATATTGAAGATGATGCTAAACAAGGTGAAGCATTAAAAGCTGTTTACAATGCTTTAAAAAATAAAGTAAAAGGTAAATTAGGACAAGTAGCTGATTATGCTAAAGATAAATTAACTCAATATAATGATAGTTTAGAAGAAAATACACCTACTCCAACTCAAGTTGAATTACCTCCATCAATGAAAACTAAAGCAAATGCCGAAGTAACTGATGCTGCATCTTTTGCTACTGTAATTAAAGCTATATACGACCAAATTCAAAGTGGAGAAACAATAGATTTTTCTAAAAATCAAAACATCAGATATGTTCTCCAATATTTAAATAAAGCAATAGGTGAAGAACCAGGAGCAGATAAATCAACTTCTACTACTACACCCGTAAAATAATAAATGATTAAGTTAGCTGATATATTATTAGAAATAGAAGCAGAACCCATTATTACTGATTTAGGAAATCTTGATGATGAAATAAAAGATGCTCTTGAAAATGCTCCTAAAAATGAAATTTTAGGAACTGTTTCATTAGTATTAGCTGTTCCTGGAATAATAAATGCTATAATGAAAGTTGTAAATATAATAGCTAAAAAATCAGGAATTGATCTTAAAAAAAGAAATAGTCCTGCTTGGTATAAAATTATTGAAAAGGTAACTGGAGAAATAGATAATTATTTAGATGCCCCTTTTAGAGTAGTACTTACTCCTTTTATAAAGGATTCTATTAAAAGAGATAAAACAGCTAAATTATTAAAAGCTTTAACTTTATCTTCTATGGCTATTTTAGGAACAGTAGATCCTAGTAAAATACAACCCACAATAAACTCTGTAAAAGAATTATCAGGGAACTTAGGAAATGAAATAATACAAGCTATAACTGAACATTCTTTACCTAAACTAACTGAAATTTTGAAAAACTTTATAAAAAGTATTTAATTATGTCTAAGTCAAGAAAACCAGGTAAACAAAAACCTAATCATGGTAACCAAGTTAAAAGGCAAAACGTTATTAAAAAAAACGAACAAATTTTAGCTAAATTTAAATAATATGACAGAATCTACATTAAGGTATCTAATTAGAGAAGCAATAGAAGATATTCATTTACAAAAATTATCTGAAAAATCTACTAATCCAATAGATAAAGTAACTTTAGATATTCCACTTTTTATTCGTATGTTAGAATATGCGAGAGAAGATGCTCAAACTGATATGGATTTACATGATGTAACTGAAAAAGCTATTACTTTAAGCGCTAGTGGAAAAACATTAACTATGGCTGATTATAATCAAATAGTAAGTAAAAAATGATCAAACTTTCAGACATATTAAAACAAATCCTATTTGAAGGAGAAGATAGATGTAAACGTATCGCTGATCGCAAATACGATAAACCATCTGCTTACAAATCAGGTGCTATTGTTAGATGTCGTAAAGGTGATATTTGGAAAGATATAAAAGAAGACGAATCACTTCACAAATGGTTTCAACGTTCAGGTCCTAAAGGTAAAGAAAAAGGATGGGTAGATTGTAATGCACCTGATGGTAAAGGAGGATATAAAGCTTGTGGTAGAAAAGAAGGTGAAAAGCGTTCTAAATACCCTGCTTGTAGACCTACTCCTGCTGGATGTAAAAGAAAAGGTAAAGGTAAAACTTGGGGTAAAACAAAATGATTAAACTACAAAACATATTAAAAGAAGTAGAAGGTAAATGTCCTGAGGCAACTCAAGATATTAATCTTAATTTAAGAAATAGACAAAGTGCTATTGAAAACCAAGGGTATGGTCCTTTAAATCCAAATTTACCTAATGATAAATTTTGGGATAGAAAGGCACAAATGTGGCAATTAGATACAGTAGATGAAGCTAAACAATCTTTATGTGGTAACTGTGCTGCTTTTGATATTACTGAAAAAACATTAGATTGTATTGCTAAAGGAATTGGAACTGATGGAGGATCAGAAGATCCTTTTGATGTTATTGAAGCTGGTAAATTAGGATATTGTAGATTCTTAAAATTCAAATGTGCTGCATCTAGAACATGTGATGCTTGGGTTGTTGGAGGTCCTATAACAAATAAATAAATTATGATATCACTAAATAAATTACTAAACGAAGGTACTCTAGATAAAATATTTCACTTAGATGGAATATTAATTGTAGACGACGAAAAAAGAAATCAAAAAGACATTCTTTCAGATATTAGAGCATTACCTGCTATTACAGTTGTACGTAACGTAGAGATGGATCAAGATCCTACTTCAAGATATTTTAGAAGTGAAATCCAAATAAAAATTGATCCATACCCATATGTTAAACAAGATAAATTTGATTCTAAAATTACATTAAAAATTATTACTGATAGTATTAGAAGTATACCTGGGGTAATAGGATTTAAAGAACAAGGAACACCATATTCTACTGAAAATTAAATTATGAATACATTATCTATATTAAAAAGATTAATCAAAGAAGAAATTGAGGATTTTCAAAATTCTCAACCTTTGACTTTTGAAAGTGATCCCTTAGAGTATATTCTTCAAAAATATCCTTCATTAAATGATACATTAGAAGATTTAATGACACCTCACTATAGAGATTTTATTTCTGGTGTGTTTGTAATAGCTCCTAAACCAACCACATTTAGAATTATACTTCACAATAAACAAGAATTCCTTTTAATTTATGGAGAAACTTGTTATACTGCTAAAATAGCAGGTAAAAAATATTATTTATTAAATTTATCTGAAGAAGAATTTGCTATTACTTCTATTGCTCAACTATTAGAATTAGGTTTACCTCCAGGAAGTACTGGACCTGAAACTCCAGAAGAAAATGAAGCAACTTCAACAGAAGAAGTACCAACTGAAGAAACTCCACCAGCAGAAGAAGAAAAACCTGAAGAAGTAAAAGAAGGATTAAATAAAATTACTAAATTCAGAATATTAACTGAAGCTAGTGATAGAGGAATTAATGCTAATACTGCGAAAGCAATTTCTTTTTTTTTAACTAAAGCAGATTCATCATTAGGATTCAAAGCACAAAGTGACAAAAAACGTTTAGCTGATCCAAAAAAACATAGCTCTGCAGAAATAGAATCATTTTTTACTGATATTCTACAAGCTCAAAACATCAAACAAATCAAACCAGGTGTAGCACCAAATCCATCAGGTAAATTTACTATGTATGAGTTTGATACTCCTGATTTTGGATTAGTAAGAATAATTGTAAGTGGAGGTGGTAATGAAGGTGAAAAATACGAACAAAATTTTGTAACTACTGCTCAAGAATTAGCAGGTACTCCTAATGAAGATTTACCTAAAGCATTACAAACTCTATATAATAAATTAGATATAGATAATACTCAACTAACCTCAGAAAATATTAAATTTGAAGGGGGAGTAGATACTAAACGAGATTTAAGTTTTGACGGTCCTGAACCTATAGGACCAACAATTTCTGATATTACCATTACATATAATGGTGAACCATATTATATTTCATTAAAAAATAAAAGTGGAAGTGGATTATATAGTGGTAAAAACGTTCCATTTTTTGTAATGCAAGGTGATAAAGTAGTTTATGATGCTTCTAAAAACGATCCAACTTCTGATTCTAGTCAATTAATTGATATATTTAATATAGATGAAGATAAAGTAGCTGAGGGTTTAAATAATTATATTAATAAAACTGGTACTCCTACTACTTGGGAACCAATTAATATAGAAACAAGCAAGTTTAAAAACTTCTTAGCTTCATCATTTGGATATGGTTATTACTATGTAAAAGAAATTAAAGGAGGAGATGTTAAAGTAATCCCAATTTTAACAGCAGAAGATGCTAATAATGCAGTTGGTAATATAACTCAAACATTTGTTAAATACCCAGGTCCAAACACTAAAATAGCAGCATTATTAATTAAATCTAATAGTGAAATATTTGGTGAATCACAATTCTTAGTAACATTAAGAAATGCACAAGGTAAATTATTACCTCTATCTTTAAGGATAAGTAAATTATAAATAAATAAATTTCAGTTTAAAGAAATCTGCAATTCCATTTGGATGAGCAGATTTTCTTTATTATATTAAACCCTATTAAAAAATTAAATTTATGAGTAAAAAAATAGTAATAGTAGGTGCAGGAGTAGCAGGTATTAATGCAGCCACTAAATTAGTAGATAATGGCTATCCAGGTCATTTAATTACAATTATTGATATGGGGAAAGATCCTCATAAAAGATTACCAAGTGAAGTAATGACTGGTATGTTAGGTGCTGGTGGTTGGTCTGATGGTAAATTAACTTACCACACTGCCATTGGAGGACAATTATCTAAATATTGTGGTGAAGATAAAGCAATGGAATTGATGGATCAAGTTATAACTAACTTTAAACGTTTTCATCCTAAACCTGAAGAAGTACAATGTTCAAATCCAGTTGCTGAACCTGATTTTATTAAACCACACTTTGGTTTACGTTTATTTCCTGTATGGCATGTTGGAACAGATTATTTATTAGAAATTGCTAAAAATTGGTATGAGTATTTAGTTGATAAAGGTGTTGATTTTCATTGGGAAACTAAAGTAACTGATATTAATTTTAGCAAACAAATATTACGCTTTAGTGATCCAAATATGTTATGTATTTATGATGAACTTATATTTGGTGTAGGTAAATCAGGTATTGACTTTGGTAAACAATTAGCTGAAAAATATGATCTACCAACTGAACCTAAATCTGTACAAATTGGTGTTCGTTTTGAAGCACCACAACACCACTTTCAAAACTTAATTGATATTTCATATGACTTTAAGTTATATAGAAAATTTGATAATAAAGGAGTATCATTACGTTCATTCTGTACTAATAATAATGCAGCATATGTTGCAGTAGAAGAAACATACGGAAACTCTACTTACAATGGTCATGCTAAAAAAGACGAACGTTATAGAAACGATATGACTAATTTTGGTATTATTATGGAGTTAAATGGTATTGAAGATCCATTTACTTGGAGTAGAGAAGTTGTAAAACAACTCCAATCAATTGATGATAAAGGTTTATATTACTCACCTTCAAGAAAACCTTCATTAACTTCAGAAGGAGAACAAGTAGAAGCCTTTCAAGTATCAGATACTGATATGATTAGTGTAAGAAAAACATTTCAAGGTTACTTTAGATACATTGATGATTTTATTGATGATATGAAAAAAGTATTCCCAACATTAAAAGACGATTGGGGTATGTATATACCTGAAGTAAAATATCTATCACCTGAGCCACTTGTTGATTATGCCAACTTAGCCCTGACCAAGTATCCTAACGTACATTTTGTTGGTGATGCGCTTTCCGCTAGAGGTATAACAGTAAGTGGTGCACAAGGGATCTATGTTGCTGAAGACATTTTGAAATACAAATAATTTTTATTATATTAAACATATGGAAGAACAAGATTATAAATCAAGAACATTAACCACTGAAGATGGTAGAACCATCATTTACTTTGATGGTAAACTACATTCATGGGATGGACCAGCATTAAAATATGCTAAGGAATTAAAGAAAAAAGACGAATATTATCTATACGGTTTCCAGTACACTAAAGATGAATGGTTAGAAGCACGTAGAGATAGACATGGAGTACCACCAGATAAAAATCCACAAGTAACATCAAGATTTTAATATGAAAATAGGGTTATGTGGCACAGTAAGTGTCGGAAAAACAACATTAGTTAATGCTTTAAAAGAGCTACCACAATTTAAAGACTATCATTTTGCTACTGAACGTAGTAAATATTTGAGAGATTTAGGTATTCCATTAAATACTGATTCTACATTAAAAGGTCAAACTGTATTTTTAGCAGAACGTTGTGCTGAATTAATGAATGAAAACTTAATAACTGATAGAACAGTTATTGATGTAATAGCTTTTACACAAGCTGCTCAATCTATAAATTCAGCAGATAAAATTTCATATGAAGAATATGCTCGTAATTTTATTGGAGAATACGATTATATTTTTTATGTGTCTCCTGAAGGAGTAGAGATAGAAAATAATGGAGTGAGAGAAACTAATGCAGAATATAGAGATTTAATTGATTTTATTATTAGAGATACTCTTACATCTTATAATTATAGATTAAAGTGTTGTAAACCTATAAAGGGTACTACTGAGCAACGTGTTAAACAAATATTAGAAGTTATTTCTTTATAATATTTATATCAAAACACTAATTTAAAAAATATAGAACATGAACATTGAAAATAATTTTGATTTACGTAAGCATAGAGATTTTTTGCTAGCTGAAAACTTTAATCCTTCTAATTTACAAGAAGACGAATTAGAAGAAGAAGTTTCTCTAGAAGAAATGGCTAAATTAACGGGTGCTGGAGGAGTTTTTACCCCACTAGGGCAAAGAGCAGCTGATATTATTAAAAATAATCCTGAACTAGAAAAATCAGCATTATTAAAAGCTCTTAATGCAGATTCTGAAATTGCTCAAATTTTAGATGCTGGTGAAGAAGAATTACATCAAAACCAAACAAATAAATTTGCTGCTTTAGTTCGTGGTTCAAGAGAATTAGGGCAAAGAGGTAGAAAAGCAGACCCAAATAAACCAGCTGCTGAACCAAAAGTAAAAGCAGAAAAACCAACTTCACAAAAATTAAAAATTACAAATCCTAAAGCAGACGAAAAACCAGTTGATACTTCAATATTTAGTGGAGAAAAAGATGCAGAAGATATTGCTGATGAAATGGCTGCAACAAGAGCTGCTAAAGGTAATAAAAGATTAGGTACTGCTGCTGAAAAATTAGCTCAAATAACTAAAGAAATGAAAGCTTTAATTCCTGTATATCAAGCTGCTAAAGGTACTGCTAAAGAAGCTGCTATTGTAGCTCAATTAAGAGACTTAACTGCTGAGAAAAAATCATTAGAAGCTAAAGTGTATAAAGCACCAAAAACATTAAGTGCTGCTGATTTGATGGGTGGCGAAGAAGCTTAATCCAACTAAACTAAGTTATGTCTGAAAACCAAAATCCAATTCCTTTAAAGGAAATGATAAAACAAGAGTGGGTCCGCTGTGCGCAGGACCCAGTCTATTTTATGAAGAAATATTACTGGATTCAACACCCACAAAGAGGTAGAATCCAGTTTAATCTTTTCCCATTCCAAGAAAAAGTATTACACCAATTACAAAAGAACGAGTATACAATTATTAATAAATCTCGTCAGTTAGGTATATCAACGTTAGCCTCAGCTTATGCTTTATGGTTAATGTTATTTAACAAAGATAAAAACGTACTGTGTATTGCAACTAAGCAGGAAACTGCTAAAAACATGGTAACTAAAGTACGTTTTGGATATGATAACTTACCTAAATGGTTAAAAACAAGTGATAAACCATCAGAGAATAATAAATTATCACTTAAATTAACTAACGGATCACAAATTAAAGCAGTTGGTGCTACAGCGGATGCTGGTCGTTCAGAAGCCGTTTCTTTTCTTATTATTGATGAGGCCGCTTTTATTGAAGGTATTGATGAGATTTTCGCTTCAGCACAACAAACCTTAGCTACAGGGGGTCAATGTTTGGCCTTATCTACACCTTATGGTACAGGTAACTGGTTTCATAAGTCCTTCACTAAGGCACAATCTAGAGAAAATAAATTTGTTCCATTATCTTTACCTTGGACTGTTCATCCTGAACGAGATCAAACATGGAGAGATGCTCAAGATGAAATCTTAGGACTAAGACACGCAGCACAAGAATGTGATTGTAATTTTAGTACTTCAGGGGATACTGTTATTGAACCAGATTTACTTAACTTTTATGAATCTACTTTTATTTCAGAACCAATGGAAAGAAGAGGAGCAGGAGGAGATTTATGGATTTGGGAATTACCTGATTATTCAAAATCATATATGGTAGTAGCCGACGTTGCTCGTGGAGATGGAACTGACTACTCTGCATTTCATATTTTTGATGTAGCTGAAGCTAGACAAGTAGCTGAATTTAAATCACAAGTTCAAACAAAAGATTACGCTAACATATTATTTTCAATTGCAACTGAATATAATGATGCTTTATTAGTAGTAGAAAATGCTAATATTGGATGGAGTGTAATAGAAAATTTAATAGATAGAGGTTATAGAAATTTATACTATTCCTCTAAAGCCGATACTACAATGGGAGCTAATGAAAATCAATTAGCAAGAATGGAAAACGGTCAAGGTATGATACCAGGTTTTACAACATCAATGAAAACAAGACCACTTTGTGTTTCAAAATTAGTTTCGTATCTACAAGAAAGATCAGTTATTTTCCAATCTCGTAGACTAATGGATGAATTAAGAGTATTCGTTTGGAAGAACGGAAAAGCTCAGTCCCAATCAGGTTATAATGATGACTTGGTAATGGCGTTTTCTATTGGTTTATTCCTAAGAGATACAGCATTACGTTTTAGACAACAGGGTCTAGATTTAACTAGAGCTACTTTAGGTAGTTTTCATGCTACAACTCAACAAGCTCCTGGTATATTTTCTTACAATTCTCAAGTTGATAATCCATATCAAATGAAGGATAGTATGGGGAATACAGAAGACTTAAATTGGCTTCTTAGTTAAAAAACAAATATTTATAATATATAATAGAATTTTATGGTAGATACTTCATTTTTCGGTAGATTACAACGATTATTTTCAACAGACGTCATAATAAGAAACGTTGGAGGTAACCAATTAAAAGTAATGGATACTGATCGTATCCAACAACTTGGTGTAATCCAAACAAACTCACTTTTCGATAGATATAACAAAGTTTATACTACAACTGGTGGTCTAAACTTCAACTTTAATAGCGACTTAACATATCCTACTACTCGTATTCAGTTGTATACTGATTATGAAATGATGGATAGTGATGCTATTATAGCTTCTACTTTAGATGTAATAGCTGATGAAACTTGTTTAAGAAACGATATGGGAGAAGTATTACAAATACGTTCTTCTGATGATACAATCCAAAAAATTCTTTATAATTTATTTTACGATATATTAAATATTGAGTTTAATCTTTGGTCATGGGCTCGTAACATGTGTAAATATGGCGATTTCTATCTCAAACTAGAAATCTCAGAAAAATTTGGTGTTTATAATGTAATACCATTCTCTTCTTACTCTATTATTAGATTAGAAGGTAGAAACCCAGAAAAACCACAAGAAGTAAAATTTAGATACGATCCTACCTTTACATCACAACAATCAGCAACAGGCCCACAAGTAATGTCTTCATATACTCGTAATAATAGTGAAGCTATTATATTCGACAATTATGAAATGGCTCACTTTAGATTATTATCTGATTTTAACTATTTACCTTATGGTAGAAGTTATATTGAACCTGCTCGTAAAATATTTAAACAGTTAACATTATTAGAAGATGCAATGCTTATACATCGTATTGTTAGAGCACCTGAAAAACGTACTTTCTTTATTAATGTTGGTAATATTCCACCTAATGAGGTAGAAAACTATATGCAGAAAACCATCAATAAGATGAAAAAAACTCCATATATGGACCCTAACACAGGTGAGTATAACTTGAAATATAATATGCAAAACATATTAGAAGACTTCTATATACCAGTTAGAGGAGGAGATACTACTACTAAAATTGAAACTACTAAAGGTTTAGATTACGCAGCTATTGATGATGTTGAGTATTTAAAAAACAAATTATTTGCTGCTCTAAAAATTCCAAAAGCGTATTTAGGGTATGAAAGTGATTTAACAGGTAAAGCTACATTAGCAGCAGAAGATATTAGATTTGCTCGTACAGTAGAAAGAATACAAAAGATATTAATCTCAGAATTAACAAAAATTGCTTTAGTACACTTATATTCACAAGGATATGATGGAGAGGCATTAACTAATTTTGATTTATCATTGACTGTTCCTTCTATTATATACGAACAGGAAAAAATTGCTTTAATGAAAGAAAAATCTGCATTAGCAACAGAATTAATTCAAAACAAAATTGTTCCATCTGATTGGGTTTATGATAATATATTTAACTTTAGTGAAAACGAATATGATGAATATAGAGATCTAATTATAGAAGATGCTAAACGTAAATTTAGAATTGATCAAATTGAAACAGAAGGAAATGATCCATTAAAAACAGGTGAAGCCTATGGTACACCACACGCATTAGCATCATTATATGGTTCAGGTAGATATCCAGGTACTGAAGGTGTGCCAAAAGGATATAATGAAGAGGGTGAAACTTATCCTGATCAAATTTTAGGTAGACCAAAAGAAAAAGCATCAAGTATTAATACTCAAGAAAATCCACTTGGTAAAGATAGATTAGGTAGAGCTGGAATGAAAAATGGAGATGATGAAGCTAAAGGGTTTAAAACTGCATATAAAGGCGGATCTCCATTAGCATTAGAAAATGTAGGAACACAAGCTGTTTACCATCAAATCTCAAATAATTTAAAAAATATGTTCCCAAAACGTAAAGTAAGTTTATTTGAAGAAAGTGATTTATTAAACGAGGACAACCTTTTAAAAGAAGACAAATAAAATTAATATTTATAATTAGTAGTTAACTATATATTGAATAAATGGCTAATATAAAGCATAACAAATATAAAAACACTGGGATCCTATTTGAATTACTTGTAAGAAAAATTACAGCTGATACAATGTCTAGTCATGATTCTAAAGCTGTTTCTTTGATTAAAAAGTATTTTGTAAATACCGAATTATCTAAAGAAAATAAATTATATCAATCGATATCTAAATCACAAAACATAAGTGAAGTCCAAGCGGATTCAATTCTTTCAACTATTTTAGAAGTAAATAAAACTTTAGATAAAAATAAAATATCAAAAGAAAAATATAATTTAATTAAAGAAATTAAATCCAATTTTGACATTGATGATTTCTTTAAGGCTAAAATTAATAACTACAAATTATTATCTTCCACTTATACATTATTAGAAGCTAGTTTAGTGCCCTCTAAAAATTTAGATGATATTCTTTCTTCTAAAATGAATATTTTAGAAAGTATAGCACAAGCTAATGCTATAAGTGTTCCACAACCCACAGTAAGTGAGTTTGAAACCCTAGATAAAGGAACTCGTGCATTAGTTTACAAAATAATGTTAGAAAAATTTAATGATAGATTTAATACATTATCTGACGATCAGAAAGAAGTATTAAAAGAATACATCAATAATATTTCTAATACTACCAATTTAAAAAAATACGTGGATACTAAATTCACATTATTAAAAGAATCCCTTTTAAAACTTTTACCTAAAATAGAGGACGCTACAATTAAAATTAAAGTGAATGAGACAATAAATCTTATTAACCCTATTTTAGAATCTAAAGTTATAAAAGACGATAATATAGTTGCATTATTACAATATCAAGAATTACACAGTGAATTAACAAAAATTCATAATGCAAAACAATAAATTAAAAGAATTAGTAAAAAAACATTTAGCTGAACTTCTTGATGAAGAATCAGCTTCTGTTAATGCTGGTGGATATTTAGGAGTTAAAGCCTTTAAACTACAAAAAGAAAACACTAATAAAGCTTTTACTCGTAATCCTGCTCGTCCTAAAACTGCAAAAGATACTAATTCACCTACTGGATTTGAATCAATGCCTGATTCAGGTAAAGTTTATATTAAAGGTGGATTTAAAGCAATTAAACCTGAAGAAAGAATTAATTCTAAAGATTTATGGAAAGGACAACATCTAGAAGAAAGAATAGCTGTTTTAACTCCTAATGCATTCAAAAAACCTAACAAACAACATGAAACCTCTAAACCAGGACATGAAGATTTACCAAACCCAGATAAATACTTTAAATTAGTGAAATTTAAAATCT
>Ga0181351_1000393_pt1 | contig 12334 bp, 19 predicted proteins | sample Su13VDMM15SD_FD_170485 | JGI IMG/M metagenome (GOLD analysis project Ga0181351, IMG submission 170485) | Freshwater viral communities from Lake Michigan, USA - Su13.VD.MM15.S.D | ecosystem: Environmental > Aquatic > Freshwater > Lake | place: USA: Michigan | collected 2013-07-16 | reverse complement strand
AAGGAAGATTGGACATCGTGTACAACTTAACGCAAAAAATTTTGCAGTTTATTTTATAGAATATTTGAATACTCTACAAAATAAATATGTTATTCTTATTATGCAACAAAATACATATACAGCAAACATAATGGAAGTACTAATTGATTGGGAGAATCTTGAACCTGAAGTAGATGACTATATTAAAAGAGGATATACCTTAAATAATCCAGATTATAAAAAATATCTCTCTCACGAATGATTAGATTTTTCAACCCATTCTTTCAGCGCATCAGCCCACCATAAAGCCTTTGCAGGAGTAAGTCCTGCACCCTCTACCACACATCCATCATTTATATCACGTAACTCAATGACACCTCTAATAATGTCTCTTGCATCATCTGGAATATCTTCTCTCCTCGATAAAGACCGTAAAAATACTGTACCAGCGGATGAAATGATGAAATACAAATCTTCCCATTTCACCACTGGCTCTTCAATTTTTTTCTCTTTAGGTTGCCGAGGTTTGCGTTCTTTCTTTACAACTTCGTTTTTGACTTCGTCGGACATCTTAATAAACCTAAAGAATTTTTTTATAAATCAATTAATGGCTTTAGCTGATTATCAAAAGTCGTATTACCAAAAGAACAAGGAGTGGATCCGTCGCAATCAAACAGAATACTTCAAAGAGTACTATGCAAAAAACAGACTTGAATTGAAAGAGCGAAACAGAATCAGAACCAATGCGAATTATCGTAAAATAAAATCTTCCAAAGAAGAAATGCTACCGACAATTGAAGAATTTGAACTCCTCGAAAAGAGCTTAAAGACTGTTGAAACACACTCACCGAAGACTAAGCCTCGGAAACCAAAGAAGAAAACGAAGGTAAGGGAACCTCCCCCACGTTACTCTTTTGCTAAGGGAGAATTCATTCTGTCTTTTGATTGATTTTTCATTAATAAATAATTTTTTAATAATGCCTAATAATAGAAATGAGCGTAGTGGAAGTTGAAGTAAAGAATGAAGTAGTACAACCTGAAGAGCCTACGGTACAACCTGAACCACAAAAGAAGAAGGGACGACCTCGCAAAATTGTAGAACCTAAAGAGCCAAAGGTTACACCTACTGCAACTAAGGTAGATGTCAAAGAAGTTGTATTGAAAGAAGAGAAACTCCCCAAGCCTAAGCGGGAACTATCTGAAAAGCAGAAAGAAGCCTTTAAGAAAGGACAAGAGGCTCTTAAGTTATACCGACAGAAGCAGAAAGAAGCCAAGGAGGCTAAGCGTCAAGAAATATTGGATAAGAAGATTGAAGAAGTCAAAGCTGTATCACCTGATGCAAAGATTGTTGTTAAGAAGATTCAGCAACGTAGGAAGAAATCTGATCCGCCTCCGCCCCCTCCCCCTAAAGCCAAGAAATCAGTTCGTGGTCGTCCTCGTAAAGTAGAAGATACATCTGCTACGTCAGGTACTGAAGCAGACACAACGGACTATCCTAGTGAAAGTGATACAGAATCAGATTCTAGTATTGAAAAGAAATATGTCCGCAAAGCCACACGTCGCATCAATGCTGTACGGAAGATTGAAGAAACTATTATGAAGCACACTAATCCATACCACAATATGTCTGTCTTTTAATCTATATAAATAGTAAGAATGCCTCTCGCTCAATTATTGATTACATCTTCAAATAACAATACTCTGTTTGTATTACCTGTATCTGGTGCTTGCTCAATGCAGATTCTAAATATCCAATACTTCGATGCTACGGCTGTAAATCGTATTATCCAGCTTCAGTCTGATACTCTGTACTTTGCCTATTCACCTCAGAAGTTTATTACTCTCTTATCTCCTGGTTCAGGTGTTTGCAATGTATCTAACACAATTGATAATTCTATTCAGTCCTTTCATTTGAAGCATCAATCTTTTGCTGGACAAATGCTATTGAATGTAGCACAGATATTCTCATCCGATGCATCTGCTCTGCCTGCATCATTCAAATGTCTGCTTACATTAAATATAGAACAAATAGATACAAAATAATGCAGAAAAGAACTCAGCATAACAGATTCCAATCTGTAGGTATTCAAAATCTTGCTTATCATACACCTACGACGATTCCTACGGCACTAGAAGTCAATCCAGAACCAGAGGGTCGCTCAGTGCAACCGATCAAACTAGATAAATATCAAAAGCCTCAAAAGCCTCATAAGAGTAAATACTTGAGATAATTTTTTTATATTTGATACATATAGAAATGAGCTTCCACTCTATAGGTGTTCCCGCGACGAGCTATGTTTTACCCGCATCTTATGATTCAATACCAGCCTCTTGGTCTTCCAACAAATCTGCTAAACCCATCGCCTCCAGTATGCAGACGGTAAATGTCCCGTCTTTGTCAGGCAACCAAGCTCTGGGTGGCTCTTCAGTTATTCAGATTCCTTGCGGAGCGAGCGCGGGCTTGATGATGAACCCTTACCTACGGTTGACAGTACAAATGACTTCTGCTGGTGCCGTTGCAAACTCATCATTCTACTGGAAAGGTGCCGTACGCAGTGCAACTGCGATTTTAAATCGTATTTCTACGTATGTTAACAGCGTACAAATTGATAACATCCCTAACGCTTGGGCTGTTTACGACCAGATGTTATGCAACTCCACTAGCAACGACTATCTTACGCACGATGCTACCCTTATGTTGGGAGCTGGTGTTCAATACTTTCAGCCCACTGCAGGTGCTACATCTTCCGCTCAATACACATTCTGTATCCCTCTCCTTGGCTTATTGGGTTCTCAGCAATGTCTGCCATTATATTTGATTAACGGTACGTGCCAACTCCAATTGGACTACAATCCTTCCGCTGTCAATTGCTATACGGCTGGTGCCAACGATCCTGTATGGACTGGTATGAATGTGTCCAACGTTCAATTGGTCTACGACAAGGTAATGCCCGAACAGGCATTCGTTGATAAGGTACGTGCTGATATGGCTCGCGGTGCTAAGTACGTTTATGGCTACACCAACTTGTCTAACGTTTCTCTCCCTCTCCAGTTTGGCTCAGCTTCTGGTACTGCGAACTTGAACTACGGCATTAACGTGTCATCTCTCCAGGGTCTATTGGTAAATCAATATGCTACTTCAACTTTAACAACCTCAGGTGATGCTCCCTCAATTGCTAACAATCTGAATCAGTTTCAGGTCTCATTGGATGGTCGCTTGATTTCATCATTGGCTTTGAACTCCACTACTGACCCTGCTCTCCTCTTTGCCGAGACTCAGAAAGTATTGGCGCGTTTGTTTGATGCATCAATCACCTCTCCCTTAGTCAATACGGCTACCGCTGGTCTTGCTGGTGGTGGTAATGCTTCAGGTGGTGATTACTTGACTAAGTACTTCACAGTGGGTGCCTCAGCCCAGCGTGTTGCTGAAGGACTTGCCTTTGCTGGTTCTCCTTGCTCAGTGTTGAACATTCAGGTCGGTCTCAACGGCACTACTAACGGTGTAACTGGTGTCAACTCCAGTATGTTCATTGTTATGATTGCCTCCTTCCAGCTCCTTATCGATGCTAGCGGAAGTGTTGAAATGGTTCGATAAATAAAGAAACAAAAACGTATATATTCACATTTGTAGCATTTGAATATATACGGCAAAAATAATATCTATCTATTAGAAACAATGGGAGCTAAAGTATCAAACTTTGCTAAAGAAAGTGCAATGTCAGCCCTTAAGTGGGTAGCCAAGAAAGGTATCTCATATGTTGGAGCACAAGTACCTATCATTGGTACACCTATTGCCGATTATATCAATACTAAATTTAAAGCAGGAGGGAAGATTGCTAAATTTGCAGAGGGTGGAGTAATGGAAGCTAAACTTCAAGATGAGGGTATTAAGACGCAGACTATAAATACTCCTGAGCAATTGATTAGTGCTATTAAGAAGTTTCCAGCAGAAGCCAAGAAAGCAGGATTGACTATTGAAATGGTTAAAGAGGCTAAGGCTGAAAAAATGGGCAATGTTCAATCTACTATGGCTGATGCTCCTGAAGCTCCTCAGATGAAACGAGGGGGTAAGAAAGGGCGCGTTGTAGAAGTAGCTGACGATATGAGCATCCCACACACGAAGGCTCCAAAGAAGCATCGGCGCAAGAAGGACAAGGCAATGGCTCAGGAGGAACCTGCATTCCGTAGCGGTGGTCTAATGGATGGTCTTCCTGAGAACAATTTGGATCGATTGGTTCCTGCTCGGGCTCGGGGAGGTATGCCTGACAAGGATTCTGAACAATCTTACGTTCAGTTGAAGAAGGGATACGCTCCAATGAGTCATCAGGGGTATTCAAAGAAAATGTGTTAGAAGCATAAGCAATATATCTACGCCACGTCTGATACATAGATTCTTCACTGGGTGCAACATAGTTTTCATCGCGTACTTCCATCTACTATCGGAGAGGGTTATATTTTGAAAATATAAACTCATTTAATAATAAATGGCGAACTTCACGATTGAAGCATTTTCTAAGCACGATGATTATATGACTCCTAAGTCTGCTTGGGAAAATATTGATGCTTATCTGCCTAAAGATAAAATAGTATGGGAAGCCTTCTACGGAGATGGTAGTAGTGGACGCTATCTTGCAGAACTGGGATGTAATGTTATTCACGAAGATATTGATTTCTTTAAAGAAAACAGAGGAGATATTGTAATAAGTAATCCACCGTTTAGTCTTATTCCAAAGATACTAAAACGACTTACTGAACTTAATAAACCATTCATCTTAATTATGCCGACTAATAAAATAAATACTCAGTTTTTCCGTCATATATTTACAGACATTCAAAAACCACAGATTATTATTCCTAAGAAACGTATTCATTTTCTAAAGATGATAAATGGTATGATAGAGCATAGTAAATCATCTCCTAATTTTGACTGTTATTACTACTGTTGGAAAATGAATCTCCCTAAAGATATAATGTGGTTGTAATGGAAAATTTGAAATAAAAAAGTTGAAAATAAAAATTGACAACTTTTTTTGGTAGAGTTTGTAGATAGCTTATAACCAAATAAGCCCTACAATCTCCCTTATACAATGGACAACTTTCCTGAATTCTACCACGACATCGAAGTAATTATCAACAACGTAATTGAAAATGTAAGTGATGACAAACTTATGTCTGAAGAGGATTTTAATGATAAATTTCAGGATGCTATTCATTCTGAAATTGATGATTATGTGAGCGACTTATCCGAAGAACAAATTGAAAATATAATTGAAATCAATGGAGGACTTATCAAATCAATTAAAGCCTATAATTCTGAATTTGGAGGATTGGATGAATTATTTAAAGAAGAAGAAATTAAAATTAAACGAAAACTTGCTTATATTATTACATACGAGTATGTAATGGATCCAGAAGAATCTCATTACCCTAAATATGTAGATTGGATGAAACGGTCTGAAGACTCCGAAAGTGAAGAAGACTCCGAAAGTGAAGAAGAATCTAAATGCGATGAATGTGATAAGTGGCTCAATGAAGGTAAAGAACGTTGTAAGAAGTGTGGTTATCACCCAAGTGATTTCTATAATGATCCTTTTGCTATTGGTGGATGGGAAGCCTTTCATAGTTCATAATTCATAAACCCATTATGTAAAACAAAATTTGAAATTAAAAATATGAAAATAAAAATTGAAACATATTTTTTGATAAGTTGTAGATAGCTTATAACCACATAAGCCCTACAATCTCCCTTATACAATGGCACAAGACCTTATTGAAGAAACTTATGGATATGCTAAGCAAGAAGGAGTTTATCAAATGGCGATTGATTTTCCCTTTGCAATTGAAGACCGCGACCTTACACATCATTTAATGGCATTATTCTTGGATTTTCATTCACAAGTTAAGCAATGTTTTGAAGAAGAAGGTGATGAAGCATACAATGTCAATATGGACTTTGAAAGATTCAAAATAAATGTAGGACAAAGCATTACCGACTTCTGGTGGGATTTATTAGCAAAACCGTGCTATGGCACTGGGCAGGTTGCATCACCTTTTGCATTTTATGAGAATAGTGATCAAGCGGTACACTATCCTTATGAAGAATATACACGGCGATTGAAAAAATATTCGATGGAAACTCTTTATGACTATTTTAGACATCATTATCGTGGTGGTTTATATTCAGAAAATCAATAATCCCATTATGTAAGAGAAAATTTGAAACTAAAAAGATGAAAATAAAAATTGACAAATATTTTTGGTAGAGTTTAAAGATAGATTCTAACGAGTCAAACGAGATCAAACGAGATGGAATATGAATTCACTAAGCGTGATGCTACTGTTGCGAAACGGTTTGTTGAGGTACACTTAAAGTCTGTGATGGAACAACTTGAAGAAATAAATAAAATGACTTCACACGCACTAACTAAAATTGTAAGGTCTGATGAGGATGATATTCTAGCTGTGACTCATTTCAATAATATAAGAATGCAAATTAGAGTAATTGCTGAATTTGACGAGGATGAAGATAGATATCTTTCTGAATCAGCTAATTGTAAATTTGAAATACGTAATACAGAAATTGGTGCATTTTATAAAGAACATCCATATAATGTAGAGTATATGGAAAATCTTAAACTAAATATTTGGATTGATTCATTAGTTAATAAATATTTAATTTGTAAATGCAATCATAAGTTAATTGAAAAAGATGGATGGTGTAAACATTGCTATCCATTTGTAATGGAACAACCAGATGTATGTTGCTGTTGTCTTGAGAATGAAGGTGTATGGGTTAAACTAGATTGCAATCATACAATTCATAAGTATTGCTTCAATAAAATTATAGGTCGGAAATGTCCCTTGTGTAGAGCAGAAATAAATCCACATTCTCTAATAATAATATAAACCAGATGCATCCCATTAACAAGGGAGATAAACCTAAAAATATATTGTTTAATCTATAAACAAAGAGATAAACCCCTTATATAATGGTTTAAACCCTGGTTTATCCCTTATATAGGACTATAAAAAATTTTTTATAGTTTCTTTAAGTCCTTAATATCGCTATTTATTGGTTTATATAGTGGTTTATCCCTTGGTTTATAGTTTTATTGGTTTATCTCCCTTGTTTAAAGAGATGTATCTGGTTTATTTGCTTTGTTAGAACTAACTCCTCGATATCCTCTATGAATTGAATTATTTCAGGATCTTTATAATTTATACAACCTATACGTTCATCCTTACTACGTAAAAGAATCCGTTGATTTCCCCATCCATCTCTATCTACAGAATACTCAATATATTTTAATAAGTGTTTCCATTTTTCCGAGAATGCTTTAAAAGTTAATCTGTCAGTAGCCATCTTCAAGTTTATATCTAACCAAATCTTTATATTTATTTATTGTCAAATTTTATTGTCAATTTTTATTTTGCATCTGGTTTATACTCTGTCTAAACTATTACGTGCTACCGAATCCATTAAGATATCCCACTCATTCATTGAATCTTCATCAACATAGTTTACACCATATCTTAAAATAAAGAACTCTATAAAATACTTATCTGATCTACAAAGGGGTGTCGGATATTTTTCATCATTAAGAATACGATCATAATCATTTACTATTCTATGTATAATTTTATCTAAATAAATATCATCCATTTCATTTACAGTATCATTCCAACGTTGACCTTGAAGTCTAATAAAATCAATCTTATTCTGCTTTGATAAATCAGACATCTTACTTAAATATATATCTAGTCAATCCTTTAAGCATTAAAGATATAAACCTATAAATAAAATCTCTACGGTATATAGAATGAATACCTTTAAAGAAAACAGACCTACCCTATCAGCTGGATCACTTCGTACCTATACCAGCATCCTTAAGAATCTTGCAAAGCAACTAGAAGTTTCTTTAAGTACTCCAGAAGAAGTCATCAAGCACTCTAAAGAAATTGTAACACACTTGAAAGAAATTCCTCCTAAGCTAAGGAAGACTCGTCTAGCTTGTCTCATTGTATTCATTGAAAAGTCAGATAGCAAACAGACAGAAGCTGTCATTAAAGAGTTTCGTGAATGTATGATGAATGATATCAAAGAATATAAAACAGAAGTTGATAAACAGGAATTGAGTGAAAGACAGAAAGAAGGTATGATGACTCTTGCAGAGATTATGAAGAAGTATTCTGAATTAGAAAAAGCTGTTACACCTCTGATGAAGAAAGATAAACTAACCTCTAAAGAATTCTGTCATTGTCAAATGTATGTTCTGCTTTCCTGTCTGCTTTTAATCCCTCCTCGCAGAAGTTTAGACTATACAGAGTTTAAACTTCGCAACTTTACAGATGAATGTAATCATATGCTGATAGAAAAGAGAATCCCATACTTTATCTTTAATACATATAAGACCGCTAAGAAATACGGACAGCAGAAAGAAAAGATACCTAATAAGCTTGCGACGATCATTAAGACGTGGACTAATCTGAATCCGTCAGAATATCTATTATTGAACACAAAACAAACAGGTAAAATATCGCCAACCCAAATGACAAACTTACTTCACTCATTCTTTGAAAGACCTCTATCAACATCTCTACTGCGTCATATTTATTTATCTGAAAAATATAAAGATATCCCAGCTCTTAAGGAAATGAAAGATACTGCATCAGCAATGGGGCATTCATTGAACCAGGCGCTGGAGTATGTTAAGAAATAACTTTCAATCCTGTTTGTGCTAATGAATAACAGTCCGCACAGGATATACACGGACTAATCAGTTTTTTAATTCGTGATAAGATGAGAGAATACATTTGAATAAACTTACATACCAGCGAGGTTTAGAAATTCTCTTGATAAGCAGAAGATCCAACCAAGCCTGTGCTGTTGCCTGTTTTTCAGGGAGCTTAAAGAGCTGATTGTCGCAATCAACATATTCATCTTTTTCAAAAGAGTGACAAAATACAACAATGAAATATTTATGACGGTTAGGGGCAACCTCTTTCATAAAACAGTATCTATCACCTTGTTCTCGTAAATCCATTATAAGGACATCAAAATCAAAAGAATCGATAGGGAGATTCTTATGTAACTTATCATCGTATTCTACAACATCTAACTTACCAAATAACTCTTTGTCTTGTTTGCTAAGGTTACGAGTAATGCAGAGAATGTATTGTTTGTCTTTAAGTGGTCGGAGTGGCTCAGGTTGCTTCACTTCATTCAGTGGAATGATAGCAGGCAGTGGATTCATTATACAGACAGATAATATTTAAAATACAGACCCACCGCGTTTCTTAGATGGCTCTTTCTCTTCTTTGCTTTCAGGGATTCTATCTTTAGGAATATCTTCTCTTAATATTGCCTGTTTTCCTCTAATTACGAATGGCTCTTTACCACCTGGTACAGATTTTTCAAGAAATATCTGTTTGTACCGAGAAGATACATCACCTTCTATTGGTGTTCTAATTTTATATGAAGCTTGTAATCGCTGTTGCTGTACTTCACGAGGCTCAGGTTGCGCCCCAACTAATGGGACAAAGTTTGATGGACGAGCCATCTCTTCTTGACCTGGACGAGGCTTTGGAAGATTTGACGCACTACCAGTGGGAGGGAAATATGATGGCATTGCACCTAATGCTTTTTGTAGATTTGATTGAGGACGCGGAGGCTGACTTGCTAATACACCACCAGAAGGGATGCGACTAGGGATTACACGGCGTGCATTAGTATCAGCAGGACATAAACCAGTTGGATTCTCTAATGCTCCAAAGGTTGGAATAGAGTTGCGTATTTTCTCTTCAACAGTATCTTTGAAAATCTTCATAGGTTCATTATGCGTACTAACAGGTCGGTTATCAAAATGTGATGGTGCAACAGGATTGCTATACGATATGGATTGTAGGGCTTTGGGCGGATTAGCAAAAGTACGCGCTGGTGCAGTCATTCTGCGACGGTTACCTTGAGTAAGGTTTACGATCACTTTATTCACGTTACTGATATGAGGTACTTTCTTTGCTTTCTTCTTTTTACCTCCACGTTTACAGACTTCTACATCATCATAGAATGTATTGATTTGTGGCTTCTCTTCAAAACAGACGCGAGGCATTCTACTCTGATACATATTTTATTTCTGTAAATTTCTTGTAAAACTTCAATGGACGCTTATAACAGTTAATATGCAGAAAAGAATACTGCTCAGCCGTAGCATACTCATATAACGCCCTTAGCTTTGTCTCATCCATTGCCATCTCCTCTATAAATGAATTCAATTCTTTCTTATTATCCGTAGCAAAAATTGAAATCAAATCCAGATTCGCCCTTATCAATGGAGAGATATAAGTATTCCATTTCTGCAAAATAAAAATATTTGTAATCTGTCTATGGCGATTGGCTGAGACTAATTCATTAATCTGTTTATTCCCCTTACTTTTGAGAAGATGAATGCAGTCATCATATACAATACAGAATGCTGGGTCGCCCTTCTTCTTCTTACGTTTCCAATCTTCTTTGAATGCATCAATTGTATCCACTATCTCTCTTAAGATTTGTTCGTTCAAATCATTGTAATGATACTCTTCACCAATTTCTTCTATAAACTTCATCACCTTATCATCATTCCTTGCTGTCGGAGAAATGTAAAAAATGATATTGAAATTTTTATACCACGGGGATTCTTCCTTAGTAAGGAGACAAAGTAGCATCGTTGTCTTCCCTTGTCCCTTCTTTGCAAGGATTGCATAGTTACACGGCTTCTTAGGCAAGGGTGAGTCTTCTTGGCTTATCTTATTATCTAATGCAGTAAGTGCTTTTGTTAGAGCAGACATTCTATTAAGCATTCGCATCTTTTTGCACCAAATCTTTTACACCCAGTTTTTTCTTATACATTTCTAGTTTATCCAGATTCTTCTTTTTCTCTTCTAATAACTGCTTCAAATCTTCTGCCGTATTAATATTAACAGGTGCATACAGAATATGATTATCATTTAGAGCAATATAGTCAGGACGCAGAACTTCTCTGATAGAGAATGAAAAACTCCAGGGAATCTTTTGCAGATTGATTGACGTGTAAGACAGATTTGTTGTGAGATAGAAATTCATTGTTTGAATAACTGAGTCCACTATATATACTGCATCACTAGGTTCATAGTAATTGATCCAAGTAGATTGGTTTCCTTGAATCGGGACTTTATACAGAATATCTGAAACATCATCTGAAATAGTAATCCATTCTCTGTTTCTGAATTGTTTGAATGTACCACGGACTAGCAGATAGTTGATAGGATTCAATACGCAGGGCTGTGTAGATGTTGGTGCAGTATTATAAGTCATTGTAACATCCGTTGGTACTACTGTATTGATTCCAAAGAATCCTCCTGTATTCTTATTAGGCGAGGTACTGAAACTTAAAACAACATATGTCCCTGAACCTACTCCAGTTATTTGAAATGAGTAGTATCCCGTCGATACATCATATGTAAGGATAAACACTGCACCAAATGGGGTAAAGCCAGGCGGTGGATTCAGTCCTGCATTCTGTAAAGCATTTTGAACTACTGATGCTAATGTATATGGAGTATAGTTTCCTTCTGGAATTGCAATTGAAGCTGTCCAGGGATTAGCATCTACTGCATTCTTAAACTGACAGGTTATAACATTGAGAGAATCTATTGCGTTGAGTTGGTAGAAAGTGAAAGGGATTTGTACTGAATTGAAAATGACTTGGAACTGTCCCTTCTTAGCTAAGAGATTAATTACTTGACTCGTACTTATGTTAAAATCTGTATTAGTTCCACTTTGTCGCTGAGAACTATTCACGTGGAAGTCGTACTGCATCACAACCGTCTGCGACATCTTTAATAGTACCCTCTAAAATAGTACAATCTAAAACTTCAATGACGTATGCGTCTTTAGTCCGTATGCCTTCTACTTCTGTATCTATTTTCAGATATTGTAATTGCTTTTCATAAGAGAGTTGCTTTAAGTCCTTCAACTGCGCTCCTTTGTAATAGGTTGGGTTTATACCGAAACTCATCTATTATAGATAATTTTTAAATTTCTGGCCTGGTTTAATTGGAAGTGTGATTCCTTTCTTCTTTAAGAAATTCTCCACCTTACCCGCGTATTTTTTATGGACAACTATTTCATTCGGCATAACTACTGTTCTACCGAGTTGTGTCATACATAACTGTTTTTGTCCTGTGATACGCCCCTTATATAAATCCATTACTCCAGATTGTACTACTGGCTTTGGTACAACGAGACTACCATACTCTAGGTAGCTTGATAGAGTATCCTCCTCTTTCTCTTTAATCTTTGGACTATCCTTAATTAGCCCACCTCCTGATAGATTAC
>Ga0181351_1000391_pt1 | contig 12342 bp, 6 predicted proteins | sample Su13VDMM15SD_FD_170485 | JGI IMG/M metagenome (GOLD analysis project Ga0181351, IMG submission 170485) | Freshwater viral communities from Lake Michigan, USA - Su13.VD.MM15.S.D | ecosystem: Environmental > Aquatic > Freshwater > Lake | place: USA: Michigan | collected 2013-07-16 | reverse complement strand
AAGATCATGCTTTTCATGTGAAGTAAGGTGATTGGATCTTCATTATTCATATCAGTCCACAAGGTGCCACCGATGAATGTAGTGTCATCAATAACTTTAGTCTCTTTGTCTAGCAAATACACATTGCGTAACATATTAGAATCAAGCATTGATTGTAGTTTGTTTTTAGACTCACCAAAATCTCCGTTGTAATGCTCATGGTTACCCATGATAAAGATTACGTGTGAAAATTCTAATGAACAACGCTTGAAGAAATCTGTAATGCGATTACTGCGAGAGCCTTCAAGGAAATTGTGTGGATCAGGTTGCCCGATATCAGCAGCAACACAGATATCGCCGCCAAGAATTAATACATCAGCGTTGTCTGTGTTCTGTAAATTGATATCACCAAATTCGAGGTGAAGATCTGAACAAATTGCTACTCTCATAGTATCTTCCTTATTAATCCATTATTATAACAGATTTCAGGTTAGCTGTCAAATCTTATTTGAATAAGATCAGAGCCATCAAAACTGCCTGTGCCATAAAGCCTACACCTATAGTAATTATATTGAGTGCATCTTTAAGTACAACTGCTCTTGTGAACATTAAAACCAATCCTGCCCACATCATTAACACCACATCAAGACTGGGGGTTTTATCACTTAGTCCTGTAAGTAATGCTAGTAACGATGGTAGTGTAGCGCAATGTATTATTATCACCGCCAACCAACCCATAGTGTCGGCAGAAATTTTATATAGATGCTCGTTTAAAAAATTTCTAACAGCATTGATGTTAAAGAAGTTCATGTTCTTTCTCCGTAAAAGATGTGTCTACCGATCTGTTCTATCTTTGGTTTCTTCCAATTTGGATTTACATAATCCGCGTGATAATATAATGCTTTATTTAGAGAAGGCAATCTAAAATTCTCCAATAGAACTTTCTTTGCTACCAATTCACTTTCTTCCCATAGAGGTTTGTATACTGGTCTGATCTTGTGTGTATTCTCACAATACCAACTAAATTGACAAACTACCTTTGCATAAAAGATGTTTTTCTGATAAACAACTTCGCATACTGAATTCGCAAACTTTCCAGAATTTACTCTGTTCATAGTTACTTGTGCCACGCCGACCTTGCCTTCAAAAGGTTCAGATGCCGCTTCCCAATATATGTTTCTAGTTAGGCAATCCAATTCTTTCATTCTTGTAGATGCACTAATATAGTCGGGTGGCCATGCTGCTTGAGTTTCTTTGAGATTGCCTAATTTGACTTTACACGTAATTGCCACAGCGGACACTACAAGTGCAAATCCTATTACTTTAAAGAATTTCGCGGCAAAATCAACAATGGTTGCACTGTTGGTTTTTAAACTAATATCCATTTTTTCTCCTATTTGGATCCCCTCTCAAAAACTGAGATAACGAGTGCATAAGGCACTATTTTTCTAAGGGATTTATTTGGTCACAGGATAATTATATAAGACTTGACTAGGTTTGTCAAGCGACCCGGACAACTGATCCGGGTCTCCGCTAATCCGTAAGATTAAGCTTGTGTTTCTAATTTAGGCACAGTAACTGCTTTCCAATTTACGATGGATTCGTCCCACTCATAGTAGGTTCCTTCTGTTTCTGTTGTTGGCATAACTGCCTCGGGTTGAGCGACCGGTGGTTGCCAATAGCATGTAGTCTCATCCAAAATCCAGCTTGCAAAAGGTTGAGGTGCATAGAATGCATCTCTGCCTGCATCATATACATAACCAATGCCCGCGTAGTTCTTACGCAAAGGAGTGCCACCGTTGCGGTGTGTACCACCTTGAGTATTGTAACTTGTTTGAACCCAAGTGCTAGGTTCTCCCACAGCACCAGTGTCAATAAAATCTTGATCAGCAACAATAACTTGTGTTACTGTTCCGTTTTCTACTTTAGCAAAATGTCCCATTTTTTCTCCTAAATAATCTACCATTGAAAGGTAATTGCTATAATACTAATTTATTTATATGCCTATTATATCTAAAGTTTACCAATTTAGAACGTAATTGTTCCAGAACTATAGAATGAATGTACACGTTGCCCATTTACGGTTGTAAGAAGTACGTTGGATCCAGTGGTACCGGCAAGAACGACTGCAGTCGGATATGATAATATAACAATACCAGAACCTCCAGAACCATTAGTACTGGATCCAGGGTTGAGTGAACCACCTCCACCTCCACCTCCAGTATTTACATTACCATTCTTACCGACAAATCCAAACGGAGGCGTGGGGCTTATTCCGACGCCACCTGCACCGCCACCACCAAGCCCGCCTCTATTGTGTGCAGTGTTGGCAAAATTGCCACCGCCGCCACCGCCGCCGTACATTATAGGTTCAAATATGTTGGTGCCGAGCCATCTTCCGGTTCCGGCTATATCAGATGTCATTCCGTCACCACCTTCACTGGATCCAGTATTGCCAGTACCATTTGAACCTTTTTGTCCTGCTCCGCCACCCCCGCCACCATGTCGGGCCAATGTAGGACTTGGATGGGCATAACCTGTGCCGCCGGGATATCCTTGTGCCCCTGTGGGAGTATAAAATGTTTCCTCGGGACTTGCATATAAATAACCTGTGCCACCGGGCATAGCCGTGCCGCCGCCCAATGAACCGCCGCCGCCCCCGGATCCTCCCGGTCTACCTATTGCAGTCTCGTTTTCGCCCGATCCTCCACCTCCACCAATCGCAACCAAACTGCCAAATACTGAATTATTTCCTGAATTACCTATCCCGTCGCCGCCTGCACCGCCCGCCCCAATAGTAATAATATACTCAGTATTACTCGACACAATTATATTACCAGTTAGTACTCCACCTCCTCCGCCGCCACCGCCACCTCGACCGTTTCCGCCGGCGCCACCGCCTGCAACTACTAAGTATCTTACGTCGGAAGCTCGCTGGACTGTGAAGGGAGGTTCAACATTTGCCACGGTGCTTACTGCAGTTATAATATTTGATGCTGGCCCTGTTATAAAATATCCCAGAAATGTATTTGCTCTGTTAGGAGTAAAGGGGCGAGTATATCTGCAAACACCTTTGGTTATTCTAATATTTTCAAGGTATCCATCGAACCCAGCTGTTGTTCCGCCGGGTTGCGAACCTATTACTAATGGACGAATCGTATCAGCACCTACGCTAACAGTTTGTTGTGTCATTAACGCAACTCTACCATTAATCCATGTAGTTAATATTTGATTAGCATTTTTTGTATGAGCAACATGATTCCAAGCATTGCCGGATAATGAGATATTTCCTAAAGTAATTTGTTGAGGAAACAACAAGTTAGTAGAAGTACTAAGGTTAAAAAATACATTACCGTCACTATTTAATTTAGACACCCATTGTGGAAATGTGGTAGTGGAAGCTCCTTTTGATATAATAAAAGAATTTGCAGGCAATCCTGCAAAGTTAGTGGGATATATCCAATATTCTATAGTAAATGGATTGTAAGTCTCTGTTAGATCATACTTTGTATCGTGGGGTATAGTTATAAAAGTATCGCTTCTTTTGAAAGGACCCATAGTCTTATTAAATTTTGATGTAATACTACTATCTAACCCAACATTTGCTGTTTCTGCATTGGTTTGTCCTCTATAATCTATTACGGCACCTGATGCGAAGTTTAATAATAGACTTGTGTTTGCTGGTATTACTGCAGGAATGAATGTACCAAACGGACTAGATGTAGATACAATATTTGCAACAGCTGCAGAATTCGCACCTGTAGTAGTTAAAGTTATACCTCTTCCGCTGTTATCTGTATGTGTTCCTTGTAGTGCAAGTATGCTCGTGCAATTTGGCAAAGCATTTACCTCAAAAGGTGTCAATGGTCTAGCATCAGGGATAAATTTTTCTGTATAAATTGCAAGACCTTTGATTATTCTTAAGTTAGTAATGTAACCAGTAAAATATACGTTTGGAAAACTATTGTTGTCCCCGGCGGCACCTATAGTAATACTTTGAGCATTTGCTCCATAATCATCAATATCATTATATACTGTTGAGCTGTTTTCATCTGTACCGTTTACAAATAATCTAGTAGTACCATTATTTCTAACTAACGCAACGTGAGCCCATGCATTGCCACCACAAACTGAAGTAATTCTAACTGCACCATTTGCAACAAAACGTATATAAATATCATCCGCAAACTGTAAAGTTGGTTTTAACTGGCTAAATGCGCCAGATTGTCTAAAATCTAAAATTGTAGAATTTGAATTGTTCCATACTGTTCTATTGACCCACGCCTCAATGGTAAAATCCGTTGTTGATAATGCAAATTCTACATTTGACGATGTGCGAATGAAAGATGAACCATTAAAATAAACACTATTTGAGGTATTTTCTGTTGGTCTTGTATCTATTATAGATGCATTGGCTTTGAAGGGAATAGCTGTTGGTCTTTTATTAGGGGGTATATCGCTAATCAGAGGGTTTGATTCCACAGTATAAATTGCTTGTTTAGCTAAACGTACACCCGACATATAACCATAGAATAAATTAGCTTGTGCTCCTGAAGTAACACCTCCGTCGTGACCTAAATAAAATCCGCCGTTGCCCACATTACCAAGTAATGTGGAAGGAAACGATGCGCGGGCTCCATTTAAAAACCCAAATACAACATTATTATTACGAACTACAGCAACGTGTGACCAGGCATTACCTTTGAGCTGAAAGTTAAGGCTGGTTGAAGCATTGCCCCACTTTTCATATCGGAGTACACCGGACTGATCTATACGAATTAACAATCTGTTTATGTTTTTTGAACCTATACTAAATATTGTTGCATTGCTTAAGCTCTTAGGATATATCCACGCTTCTGCAGTAAAATCTCCAGGAAATAAATATGCGGCATTTGATCTATTATTGCTTATATCCTGCAAATAGTCTCCTTCACCATCAAAATATGCAGAACCACCATTGACATTGGCTATATAATAATTACCAATGGTATTCGGTGTGTTAGGTGTAAACGTTCCTAATGCAACATTACCAAATCTTGTAAGTTGTGCACCAAAACTACCCTCATCAATAATTGCAGTATTTTTTGAATTAAAACTACCGTTGTATTGTAATGTTAGTAAACTTGTACCTGATATTGCTGTTAGTGGTGCAGTCGGCAGTGTGAATGGCTCAGTGTATATTGCTGTTCCTTTAACAATACGTAAATCTGCAATATATCCAGTCACATGAGTAGAGCCTCCTCCGTCTTTACCTATGAATACTTGATTAGTTGAACCATAATCAGGGTATCCTGCTGAAATGCCATCTTGTACACCATTTACAAACAGTTTCATAATTCCAGCCTGTCTTGAGACCGCAATATGCCACCACGTATTTAATGGCATTGTTGATCCGGTAATTATTACACTATTAGGCGGGGTACCTGTAACTGTTAAGGTGTTATTAATAGTTGCAACTAGCACACGAGTTGAACCTGGGGTAGTGACATCGATCCAATCTTGCCGTGCTCCAGTTGTTGCATATGCCCAAAATTCAATAGTAAAATCCCCAGTACCGAAACCAAATGCAGTATTTGTGGGAATATTAAAATAATCTCCAGTACCATCAAAAAACGCACTGCCTAAAGTAGCTACATTGGCTCGAATAGGTGTCTGATCAAAAGGAGAAGCTTGGAATACTTTTGGTTGGCCGTTAATGGTTGCGATATTAACGTTAGCACCAACGGCTCTAATGATATCTGTAACATTCCTATAGCAACATGCTAATAATACCGTGTTGTTTACAGCAGTTAATGGTGTCGTACTAGGCTTGAATGCAGATGTATATAGTGCTTGACCCTTAACAACTCTTAAATTTGAAATAGCTCCAGAAAAGCGTTCAGTTGGGGTATTGGTTTGCGAACCTATTGTTGCGAATCCTGTGCCGGTTGGGTCCAAGGTTACAGCGACGGTATCAACTAAATTACCATTTACAAACAGATAAGCGTTTCCGCCAGTCTTAGTCCATGCAACATGCGTCCAAGTATTTAACGGTAGCACCCTGTTGGGTTCGCTTTCAGCGGAGGCGTTATTGAAGCGTATTTGCCAACCTATCCTATTACTTTCATCTACTGAAAGCTGATACGCACCGACGGAGGAGCCGCCCCATTTACTAAATATGTGTCCATTCCACCCTTTAGTATTACTATGTATCCAGGCTTCGATTGTAAAGTCACCAGTACCTAAATTAAAGTCTGTTGTATTAGAATCATCTAATACTATAGCATCCGTAGTACCGTTAAATGTTGTACTGTAATAACCATTTCCCAAATAAGGAGTAAAGTTTGTTGGTTTTACATCAGATCCAGCTGGTATATTTACACTAAATTTATTAATGCTTGCGTCGGCATTAATTGCCGTAGTACTATCATTACCGTCCAACAATAATGTCACAGAGTTCCAATAAGGATCTCCGTATGGATTACCTTGACCTTCGTCGGTAATTGTTACTACGGTGTTTGTCTGTGTATATGATGTGGCTATTAATACGTTTGCCGCGGTATTGCCGTACCCGTGCCATTCGGGATTAGTACCTTTTCTAGGTACTATTTTATACGTTATATCCTCGGCAGGATTATACCATTCGTCGCCAAGAGCGCCGTTGGGTGGTTGAGAGTTTGATACTATGAATGCCATTTTTTTTATAAGAAAAATATTGTTCCTGGGGAATTAAATGTGTATACAAGTTCTGTATTTGATCTCACACTTCGTACTTCTACACTATCACCCGTTATTCTTGCATTGGCATATTTCGTAGGATGTGAAAATATAACTATACCCGACCCACCGGATGCACTACTACCAAGTGGACCTCCGCCACCTCCGCCACCTCCGCCGCCGGTATTGACATTACCAGCTGTTCCGGCTACAGAGACGCTTCCACCATGCCCGCCACCACCTAAGCCGCCAAGTCTATCGCCAGAAGCTGAAGCTGGTCCCCAGGCGCCGCCGCCTCCGCCGCCTCCGTAATATTTACTCAAACCTGATATAGTGCTGTGTAAACCTATACCCCCGCGGCCAGCTTCAGTAGCAGTCCCGCTAGTTTGACTAGCTCTGCTGGGCTGTCCTATACCCGCGGCACCACCGCCACCGCCAGTTGACCGGGTGGGGCCTGTGCCTAAACCACTTCCACCCGGAAAACCTTGAAGACCAAGTGGATAGTTATAATATATAGTTGTTCCTGCTCCTGACCCAGAATAATTAAAGCCGGCCCCAACGGAAACGCTTGCATGCGCGCCACCGCCTGAACCTCCATCGTGTAGTATGGAGGAGTATGTGGCACCACTGCCTCTGCCAGCACCGCCACCTTCTGCAATTAACGACAAAAGTCCTCCTGTTATTCGAGTATTTGATCCTCTACTTCCACTAGCAAGATCTGCACTTGGTGCAGGCACATTAATTGACCCCGCACCACCCGCGCCCACTACAACAGTATATACTACCCCTGGTGCAACTAATAAATTATTGCTTTGTAATACCCCGCCGCCGCCCGCCCCAGACCCTGCACCAAAACCGCTTCCTCCTCCACCCGCAACTGCAAGAAATTTAACAGAAGATAGGGGAAGTTTTGGTAAAGCAACATCTGCAGTTATAACTCTTTTTGCAGTTAGTGATGGAATATTATATTCAATCCATTGAGCTACTCCGTTGAATGGCACACGTTTATATATTTTATCCTCAACAGGATTATACCATTCGTCGCCAAGTGCGCCGTCTGATGGTTGGGTGTTGGATGTTATAAAAGCCATGTTATATTAAAATATTACCTGATGTTATAAATTTATATATGTTATATCCGTTTACAGTTGAGTATAAAGCACCGTTTACTATAGTTGCTTTGGGATAAAAAGTTGGATATCTTAAAATAGCCACACCTGAACCGCCGCTACCAACAAGCTGACCCGTGCTACCCTGCCCACCGCCTCCGCCACCTGTAAATATTGTGCCGGGTGTTGCAACATTCGCAGGAGTTTGTCTACCGCCGGTTCCACCCCCACCTATACCACCTGCACCGAGAGTAGCATTATTCAACGCGCCGCCACCGCCTCCGCCGGCGTAGGCAACATTGGCTCCTGTTATAGAAGAATATATACCATTTCCGCCCGTGCCAGCGACAGCCACTGCCGGAGCTCCTGCAGAACCTGCGCCGCCTCCGCCGCCTCCATTATCGAACGATCCATCGAATGCACCCGAGCCTGCGCCACCAGGATTTCCTTGACCAGGTGTACCTGCGCCGCCAACAGAGCCCCTTGAACTTCCTCCTCCGCCGGAACTACCTGCACTACCTATGTATGGTAAAACTGTTTCTTGAAATGCGCTGGCGGCTGCGTTTGATGAGCCACCACCTCCGCCGCCTAATGCTGTAAAAAATGTGGATGATGTGTTGGAAAATGTTGTGCTTATACCATTAGCACCCAAAACATTTGAGGAACCTCCAGTGCCACCACCACCAACAGTAATTACGTATAGCGTGTTGGATGTTAGTGTGGTAGTGCCCTGTAATACTCCGCCGGCACCGCCGCCTCCACCATACCTAAATCCTCCGCCGCCGCCGCCGCCAACTAAAAGATAGTCAGTGGCGATAGAATATTCATCAGCTACTCTATATTTTATAACAACTACACCAGATGAGCCCAACCCCCCACTATCAGTATTAAAGCGCCCACCGCCACCGCCACCGCTACCAGTATTGATAACTGCATTTGATCCTCTCACAGTTATTTCGGAATTTCCTACACCGCCTGATCCTCCGATTCCAGATCCGCCAACCGCAACAGTGCTATTTGCAATATTGCCGGTTGTTAGATAAGCGCCGCCACCCCCCCCGCCCGCAAAGACACGTACATTAGCATATATATTGGAAGCCTTTCCGGAACCGCCATCACCTCCTCTTCCAAGAGTGGCATTTTGTCCTGGACTTGATGCGCCTCCTCCTCCGCCACCAGCCTGGTTGTTTGTGGTTGTGCGGGCTATACCTGCGCCGCCAAAATTTCCTTGCAAGTTTGCGGATCTAGCGGTACCACCGATACCAGCAACAGCTCCAGCGCCACCACCACCGCCAGAAGCTTGGCCTGTAAGCCCCGATGGATTAGTTGATGGTCCATATGAGAATCCTCCGCCAGCGCCATGAAGACCCAGTAATACTCCTGTGCTTAGCACAGGCACATTTTGTAATGCTACAGATGAATTTGAACCTTGGCCTCCGTTTAAACTAAATGAGCCTTGCGCGCCGCCTCCTCCAACAATTACTGAATACACGTTTGCGTTTAAATTTGAAAGAGTTACTTCATTAAATCCCCCAGCACCACCGCCGCCTCCGGCACCAGAGGCTGTGCCAGAAAAACCACCTCCTCCGCCACCGCCACCACCACCTATTAGTAATACTTGTGCAGTATTATATATTGGTCCAATACCTGTGCCTAGGGTAAGGTAAAACGTAGAGGATGTGTTGAAAGTGTGATATGCATAACCACCTTCAATAACTATATCTCCACCCGTGGCAGACATCCATGCGGGTGCAAAAATTGAAGTAGCGGAAGTAACTGTATTGGTTGAATTATTGGTATTGGCTACGACAACATTGCCAACTAAAGTGTTTGCTCTGTTTATGGTAACATATGTAGGTTTAGTACCCAAATACGGGACGAGTTTTTTTAACTCATTTGTGTCTGGATTAAACCACTCGTCCCCTAAACTACCGCCTTTTGGCTCCGTTTTCGATACTATAAATGCCATGGTGCATTATTACGCTTGAGCTTCTGTCCAGCTGATACGAGAATTAATATTACTTGTACTTTGCAATGCAGTAGCGCAAATTGTAATCATATCAGGACCGTCTGGATACTTATTTAATAAAGTATTTGCACGCAGATCCATACCTCCACCCAATATATTGGTACCAAGATCTCTGGCCAATACCATGTCCTGCTGTGTTTGACCTGACGATTGTGTAAAGAATGAGAACATATTTTCGCCACCAATAACTTGAGTTCCTGGCGTATGTAAAATATATTGTGCCAAGCTTGAACCACCGACGTTCAGCCATGTGCCTGCAACTGGTGTTCCATTTAGAATAACGTCAACACGATAGGGTCCGTTCGTTAACGCATCCATTTGACGTAGAACTAATTGCATGCGGTTAACAATTTCTCTTGTACCAAGTAATCCAATAAAACCATTATCCACACTAGGTGAAATTCTCAAACTTATAAGGGCAATTCTTACGTTGACCTGCGGATTTTGTAATGTTGTATTTTGGCCAATGTTAAACACCAAAGATTTATCGTCATCATATTTACCATCCATTATAACAGATGACCCCCAATGGCTAATTGTTGGTGCAACATGCGGAGAATATAATGATACCTGATGAGGCACATTTGCCGCATAATTAAATGTACATGCTGTTGTTTGACCACCGGAAACTGCTCTGCTACCTATAGTAAGTACATTTGCAGTTTTTGCAGTATAGGAAATATATTCAATGTTTGCATTATTAATACCCGACTGCTGCACCGCAACTATACCTACATTGGGGAATAAATTGGCATCCACAACTGTTAATGCTGCGCCTGTAGTTGCTGAACTCAATAGACTTGCTCCAAGTGTTGACATTGGAGGGAATGTTGATGTCTCATATCTTGCAGGCAAGTTACCGGAACGCATATACGCTTCAGTATTTACGTTGTTATTTGCAATACGATGGCAGTAAACTACCTCACCTCTAATATTCTTAAAGCCGAATCTAATTGCTCCTGCACCATACCAGGTATAATCGATATAGAACATTTGCATTCTTGCCAAATCTATATTATATAGGCTATGACCTGTTCCATCCATTCTGTCAATGTTCCATTGACTTTGCGGATACTTAACATCAATAGTTTTGCTTACCAGGCAGTTTGTTGAAGCAACTCCTCTATATTCAGGGGAAATTGTTAATTGTGTATCGGAAACAATTGATTCCACAATATAGCTAGTACCTCTAATAATAATTCTATCATTGGGTGCTAATTGTGTACCAAATTTAGTTTTTGTTCCGTTTACGGTAGGAGATCCTGTGGTAACGGATACTGCCCCCGATATTTGTGTTGTACTAGATCTCTTAACACAATATAACACCTGACCATCGAATTCAAAGAAAAATCCGTTTTGTTCGTCAAACATACCCAATCTATTTCTTGATCCATACCAAGTATTTGGATTAACTGTGATTGGGAATCCTGTTGCTGGACTAACGCCAGGTGCACTTGGTACTGTGTATGTAAATGATGTTTGTGATGACACACCTGTTACAGAATAGGATCCGTTATACGCAATCTGTGTCGCACCGGAAACTGTTATATTTGCACCAACACCCATACCGTGAGGTATTTTGGTTTGTACTGTTACAGTAGTTCCGCTGGATGATAAATCGTCTACGAATAGCGCAGGTTTCATAATAGAACCTGTACTAAATTGAATGCCCTTACCTGATTGATAACGGAAATATCTACGCGTTTGTCTGACAAATTGTGCGTTATGGAATGGTGTTTGGTTTGAGAATTGAACACCGCCGTCATAAGGTCTGTGTTCTACATAACCAGGGTGTCTTGCGTATAAAACGTTACCTAAACTACTTGCTGCTATTGTTGCTGCCCCCGGTGTGAAAGTAGTACCTGGGTAACCATTTGCAATAAGTGTGTTTGTAGTTGGTGTAGATGTAACATTCCACAATCCGTTTAGACCAACAACACCTGTACCTACTACGCCTGAGGTATTAGTAATAAAAATGCCATTGCCCACACTTAAGTTATGGGGATTAGGTGTAGATATAAAAATTGCACTAGAACTAACTGATATGTTAGTAACAGCTATTGCTGCATTAGAGTAATATGCTCCGGCAAACACATATGTTTTTGTGCCATCATATAATGCATTTGCAGGAATGGCTGTTGTTCTGTATGAGAAATTTACGTTGGGTGTTAGTGTGTCAATAACATACCAACCATCCGCATTTGCCACATCAAGTGTACCTTGAACGAAAATTGGTTGACCAACATAAATGCTTGGTGTAACTGTATCTGCCATACTAACAACAATTTGCGTATTACCGCCACCCGCATGGAATACGTTTGATACTGTTAATGATCCAGTTTGCGCAGCATTATTTGCAGGTATATTTGGAGCTGCAGAAGAAGTATAGAATGCTGTTGGTCTATTGTTAATTAAACCAACACTTTCCCATTTTGTTGGCTGTATGCCATATTCAAAGTCTGTGTCGATTAGAGACTGTGGCTCCGAAACTCTCATCTTACCTACAGGATCAAGTTGTGTCTCTGCATC
>Ga0181351_1000390_pt1 | contig 12346 bp, 14 predicted proteins | sample Su13VDMM15SD_FD_170485 | JGI IMG/M metagenome (GOLD analysis project Ga0181351, IMG submission 170485) | Freshwater viral communities from Lake Michigan, USA - Su13.VD.MM15.S.D | ecosystem: Environmental > Aquatic > Freshwater > Lake | place: USA: Michigan | collected 2013-07-16 | reverse complement strand
TTTTCATGTCTGAATTGGAATGCTTCTAGGTCTAATTTTTCGTGGAATGAGGGGTTCATACTGTTGCTACTCCTGGTTTTTGGACTACTATACTAGCACATTTTTGAGCGAATATAATAGCTTGTTCTATATTATTTGTTCGAATGTATTCAGCTACTAGGCCTGATAAGAATGTATCTCCTGCTCCAGATACATCTTTAATTTGGACTTTTTTAACTGGGTAAATTTTTTCTTTATGTTGGCATCCTTTACTGGATAAGGTGATTATGAGTTTGTCTTTTATATCTAAATGTTTTAGAGTATATTCTGTACGTTCATATTCAACGTGATTAATTTTAATAAATGTAGCGTATTTAACCCATTCATTAATAATTTTTTTAGTATCAACAAAAACATTAGAGTTATTTTTACAAATAAATTCTATATCTTCTTCCTCTAGAAATCCTTTATCATAATCACTTATAACAATAGCATCTAATTTTAGCCCGTACAGCTCATTATTAACTATTAATTCAAGTACTTCAGGTTTAATTCTTTGTACTTTATCATTTTTATCTACTCTAAGTAATATTTGACCTGAGCGATCATCTACATACCTATTTTTAACTATATTTTCTGAGTTATGTAGTGTAGATGTTATAATACCCAATGCTTTTAAGTTAGCAACAACATTACCGGCCATACCTAGGTTAGTTGTTGAATAAGTGGGATTAAACACAGGAACTGGGGCTTCAGGTGCTAACCTGAATGCGGTTCCGTAAGTGAATTTATCAGTACAAGAATCACCTATAACTAAGACATTAAAATCTTTAAATTCTTCTTTTTTTATATCACTCATATATTTCTATCTTAATTTGCTTTTTATCAAATCCTAGTTCTTGAAGATTAGTCTTAGTTTGTTTAACCATTTCTTTCCATCCACAAATAAAGAATTCAATATCTAAACTATTATAAGAACCATCTTCAATCTGACTAAAATAATTTTGAATTAATTCCTCATAGACAGAATGTACGTATCCTTGTTTACCATTCCAAGGTTTACGTGACAAAATGATATGATATTTAAATTGAGGTATATCTTTTTCTAGTTGGATCATTTCATCATAATATAAAATACTCTCTTTATCTCGAGTGCCAAACACTAAATGGATATCCCCAGTCTCAATATTACTTTCTCTAATATGTTCAAGCATACATTTGAAGGGAGATATACCGGTACCTGTACAGATAAAGATATAGTTCTTTTTAGTATCATCTCCCATTACCATTCTCCCTGAAGGGCCTTCAAATTTAATTTCTGATTCTAAAGGTAAATCCCAAAGATAATTTGTACCTTTACCTCCTGGTTTTTTAACTATGATTAGTTCATATATGTCTTGAAAAGGTGAATTAGCAATTGAATAATGTCTTATTCTACGAGTTGCTTTTTCATCAATTGGTAAGTCTAAAGAAATAAATTGACCTGGTTTAAATATAGGTTTAGACTCAGGTTTAAGATAAAAACGATTAGTTGTTGAGGTTTCTTTAACTACATTAACTAATTTTGCTTTCATTTAAGAATATTTTTTACTGTTTCAAAACCAATGTGACACATTTCTTTCCAATTGTTAGCATCACCATCATCACTAACCCATTTATAAGCCTTAAATTTTATATTAAAGCGTTTACACACTTTAGCTATTGCAAAACATTCCATATCAAAGACAGAACATTCATCTATCATTTTAAGATAATTTAAAGAATATTTGTCCCGTTGTTTAGCATCATAGAAATAATCAGTAGTAAAGCAAGTAATATTACAATCAGTGTCTAAAACTATTTGTTTACTAGCTGCCTCAAAAGGTGTATGACCATATTCTTGAAGTGGGGTAGCATCAATATCCTGAAATACTTGGCCTATTTTAACTACATTTCCAGGTTTGTATTTTAAAGAACCACAAGAACCAATATTAATTACTTCTTTATATCCTTCACTGAATGCTCTATAAGCTGCCATTGTGGCATTAATCTTACCTACACCACTAAAGATAACAGGGCTACCTAAAATTTTACCTTGTACCTCAACTTCATCAGGTAGGGCTACAATAAAAACTCTACTCATATTTAATTAAACTTTTTACATCATTTGGCTCATGTAGAAAAGCCAAATCAATTAAAACAATTTTACCTATTACTTCATATCCTGCTTCTTTACAAAGATGTTCAACAGCATTCATTGTACCTCCTGTAGCGTAAACATCATCTACAATTACTACTTTGCCTTTACCTTCTTGTATTTCTAGAGTATCAGACCCATATTCTAAGTTATAATGATAAGATACTTTAGGTGGAGGTAATTTACCTGCTTTACGAACTAGTCTAAGACCATTTTTAGTTTTTATAGCCATTGCTGAAGCAAATATGAATCCTCTAGAGTCAACGCCTATAAAATAATCAGGTTTGTCTACTAGGTTTAACATACCAGTAATAGCACTATCAAACATCTCACCATGTGAGAGTAAGGGTTGAATATCTTTAAATACAATTCCTTCTTTCGGGAAATTGTAAACATCTCTAATATATTCTTTATAATCAAGCATCACGTTGGGATAATATAGGGTTATTTAGTTGAAATATTTTTACTTCAGAAAAAATCATAGTGTGTTTAATACGTTGACTAATGTATCTATTTTTTCTCTTTCTAATGAAGGATAATTACCAACGTACCATCCAAAATGATGTACATGATCCATATTAGGGAATTGAGAATGATCTATATTGAAGTGTTTTTTAAACCAAGGTTGTCTTAATTGGTTTCCACCTCCTGATAAGCCTCTTCTGAATTCAATTCCTTTTTCCTTTAAAGTAGATTCTAATTTATCTCTCATTTCAAAATTACCATCTTTTAATACAATTATAAAAGCATAATTACATTGACCATCCATTTCAATATCCGTGTGATATTTGTTTGAATCTAAACGTTCCATAAAATACTTAAAATTGTCAACACGATGTAAGTTATTTGAATCTAATTTTTTAATTTGAGATAAACCAATAATAGCATTTAATTCTGTACTTCTAAAATTGTGAGCCGGTCTAATAAATATAAAATCAGGATTCAAATCAGGATTAGCATCAATGATTTCTTGTTTCATTTCATTGTTTGTCATTTCTCTCATCATACCATGAGAACGTAATGCTCTACATACTTGATAAAATTTTTCATCATTTGTGCAAACCATTCCACCTTCAATAGTAGACATATGATGGGCAAAGTAAAAACTAAAATTACTTGCAAAACCATATGTACCAACTTTTTGATCTTTGAATGTTACACCATGGGATTCACAAACATCTTCAATTAATAAAATATTATTATCATTACATAATTGAATTAATTCATCTGTTAATCCATTAACACCAAGAACGTGAGTTAAGAATATTGCTTTAGTTTTTGGAGTGATAACTTGTTTTAATTTTTCAATATCAAATGAAAAATTCTTTAAGTTAATATCACAAAATACAGGTTTCATCCCACTAAAAATAACAGATGAAATATCTGAAATCCAAGTAAGAGGTGGTACAATAATTTCTCCTTTACCATGGATATAATTCAAGGCCAACATAGTTAATTCATTTGCGGATGCTCCTGAGTTAACCATAAGGTTATATTTGGTACCTAACCACTCACCCCAAGCATTTTCAAACTCAATGACTTTAGGACCGTTAGTTAGTTTAGGAATTTGGTCTTGACTTAAAAATTCAATTAAAGCATTAATATCTTCCTTATCAATGTTATCGCTCATTAAGGGTAAATAAAAATTATTCATTATTTTTTAATTATTTTCATACTAATCCCCTAAAATTTTACGTTTTAGTTTTACTTTAGACATTTCTTGAATATTGTCTGCTGCTGTTTTACCGAATAATCTTTCAATACGATCTAAAAATCTAGGATCATTATGATAAATTGTAAAAGCATCATCTCTAAATTTAAGAATTTGAGCTGGTGTTAACGTTTCTGTAGGCATTGGTATAGTATCATAAGCATGGAATGAATAACCTGTATAAGTTGTTGGTAATTCATAACCATTAATCAATGCTGTTTTATACAATTGACTACCAGGAAGTGCCATTGCAGCGTATGTATTCCAACCTGCTGTATTTAATTCTAAAGACAAATCAAGTGTTTTCTGCATTGTTTCCATAGTATCTCCTGGTAGGCCTACAATATAATTAGCCATTACTTCAATTCCTGCTTCATGTACTTGCTTAATTACTTTGCTAATATCAACATCTTGGAATTTACCTTTAGATACTTCTAAACGTACATTTCGGTCTGCACTTTCAATACCTAAACACAACCACTTAATACCAGCTTCGCGTACTAATTTTAAACGAGCAGGGTCAGTAATTGTATCTACTCTTGAATAAGCCCACATTCTTACTTTATCACCATATCCTCTTTCTTTTAACATTTCACAAAGTGGAACATAATATTTCTTATTTAATAAGAACATTTCATCTACAATACGAATTGTTTCAACCCCCATTTCAACTAATTTATCAAATTCTTTAATAATAAATTCAGGTGACCAGAATCTCATTTTACTGTAGTTACCTGCAACTCCAATTTCATCATTGTCATCTCTATTTAAGATATTAATCATACAAAAAGTACAACCAAATTGACAACCTAATGAAGTTTGTAAAGCAGCATATGGAGAACGCTTTTCAAGATTATATTCAGCATGCCACATAGGAGCTCTATATAAATCTAATGGACGTTCTTTAAATGGTAATAAATCCCAAGCATAACCAGGTAAATCAATATCCATTCTTTCGGTAGGTACTACCTTTTCTGGTGGGTTGAATAGGATTTCACCGTTTTTTCTCCATGCTATACCGTTTATATGATCGAGACTATTAATGTCAATGATATCCTGTGATAATACATTTCTTAATGAATATACACCCTCATTCATGAATACAATATCAATTGAAGGTTCATCAAGTAATGTTTTTCTTGGTAATGCTTGAACATAAGAACCAATAAAACCAATTGGAGTAGTAATTCCCGCTTCCTTAATATCAGTAGATAGTTTAACTGCTCCACTCATACTAACTGTACCTGCGTTTACGTTTTGTCCATAAACAACAAAACAAATAAATTTAGGATTGTAGGCTTTAATACGATCAATTGATTCATTATTTTTAATTTGTTCAGCGTTTATGTCTAAAATAGCTACTTTGTGACCAATTGATCTACAAGATTCAGCTAATAATAAAGTCCAAGTTGGAGTTTCAATTGAAGCATAATCTTTAGCTAGATCTTGATAAATTTCTGAAGCATTTCCTGGGTTAATAAATAATACGTCTAAGTTATGCATCTCTTTCTGATAGTATTGGGGTTATTATAGGCCAATGTATATTAAGATCTGGTGAGTTCCACTTTAAAGTAAACTGATCTTCAACATCCGGATAAGCTCCTGGATAGGCCCATTTGTAATTTACTACTGCTGTATCACTCATTACTAGGAAACTACTTCCAAATCCTGGGGGTATTAGTAACATTTTTCTGTTTTTATCAGTTAATGTATCCCAATCCCACTCTAAATAAGTTAATGAATCGGGTCTATTGTCTACAACAACATAATAAAGTTCACCATAATTACAAATCATAAGTTTCCATGATTTAGCATCACCATGAATACCTCTTAATGTGTGTTTTTTAGATACAGATGTTTTATCATGTATAAACTCTAAATCCATCCCAAATGTGTTTTGAAATTCATCTTTTTTCCAAGTTGTATACAACTCTCCCCTAAAATCCTCAAAGGAGGAGGGAGTGTATTCTTTTATTTCGGGAAATATACCTTTTTTCATTTTATAAAGTTTTCAATTTTATTAATAATATTTTCTAAAGATAAACCATTAGTATCAATCAAATGGTCTCTAGTTCCATTTTCAAATGGAAATCTTTCAGGTAAACCTAAACGAAGCACCTTTTTGTTTAAACCTTTATCACAAATCACCTCACAAATAGCAGAACCAAACCCACCAGCAAGTGTTTGTTCTTCAATAGTAACAACATGGGTATAATTACTTAAAATGCTACTAAGTTGGTCTGCTGAAAGTGGTTTAATTCTCCAAATATCATAAAGTGATACTTGATGGTGGGTAATTAATTTACCCCAAGCGTTATGAGCTCTACCTAACATATAACCACTACTCAAAATAATAATACGAGGTTTATCATCAATTGATTCTTTTAAACCTGGTTTTACTAAGCTAATAGTATTGTTTGTGCTATAAGTATATTCTTCCATTTCCTTAGCATAGTTTCTTTCTAAACGAATATATCTTAATGCTGGTTTTTCTACTGTTAATTTAACTAATTCCTTAGTTGCAGATGTGTTTGCAGGTGACCAAATTTCAATATTGTTAATTGATCTTACATAAGCCATATCCTCGGTTGGTTCGTGTGCTGGACCTGCTGGTGCATACCCCATAGCAACACCATTACCTAAAATAGTAATTGGGTTTTTTGCCATTGAACAAGAATATCTAATTTGTTCAAAACAACGAGCAGTCCAAGAGGCCATAAAGTAAACATATACTTTTTTACCTGCATTAGATAAACCTGCTGCTACATTAATAGCATTTTGTTCTGAAATACCAGCAGCAATAAATTGGTCTGGTAATGTTTGTCTCCAAATGTCAAGGGAGGGTGCTCCCATATCTACTGACATTAAAATAATGTTTTTGTCTGTTTTAGCGAGTTCGTATAAATCGCTTATAAAAGTATCTCTTTGGGCTTTCATGATAATTCTTTTAATCCTGTGTTAATGTCTTCTTCACTTTTTGGAATAATGGTATGGTACTCATATTTACCTTCCATATAACTTACACCTTTTCCTTTAATGGTGTTAAAAATAATAGCTTTTGGTATTTCTGATTTGTGATTAAATGCTGTTTTAATATGATCAAAACTATGTCCATCTGTTATTAATGTTTCAAAACCAAATGATCTAAATTTATCAGCTAATGGTTCTAATTTTAATAATTCCTCTGTTGCTCCTAAAATACCTAATTGGTTTCTATCTACAATCAAAGTCATATTAGTTAAATTGTGGTGAGTGATAAACATCATAGTTTCCCATACAACACCCTCATACAATTCAGCATCTCCTAAAACAACATAAACCTTTTTATCAGGTTTAGCCATTGCAACACCTGCTGCGTACCCAATCCCATTTCCTAAACTACCACCTACAAAGTGACATCCTGGAATTGATTGGTCTGAGTGGAGTCTTAAAATACCATCTGGTGTACAGTACTTGTCTAATTCATCTTTGGGGTAATATCCTAAATCAGCTAAAATAGGATACACTACAGGTGAACCGTGTGCTTTACTAAAAATCAGTATGTCTTTAACGTGATCAAAAGGTGTTTTTTTATCATAATAAAGAGATACGATTACATCTACTGTGCTTAAACAACTTGCAAGGTGTCCGTTTCCTGTCCTTGTTTTGAACTTGAAAATTTCTTTCCTAACATATTTAGCAATTTTTTCTAATTTTGTTTTACTCATTTTTGTTTTAAATTTATAGGTTGGTAAAGTCTTTATCTTTAGATTTTTTAATTAATTGGTATCCTTTAATTAATTCTTTAATACCATCTTCAAGCGTGAATATAGGTATCCATCCTGCGTTTTCCAACTTAGAATTAGAAACCATATAATTTCTTTGATCTAAATCTTGTTTAAAATTATTTTCAACAATAACTAAATCGGGAACAAACTTTTGAATAGTTTGAGCCAATTCAAGTTTAGTACAATTAGCTGAAGTTAATCCTACATTGAAAGCGTTATTATTACATTTTTCATAATTTTCAATCATGAATAAAAATGCACCGGCTATATCCCTAATATGTATGTAGTTGCGGATAAAATGAGACTCGAACAATACCAAATAACCATCTGTTATTGCTTTATAGACGAAGTCCTGCACTAATAAATCCATTCTCATGCGATAGGACATACCAAATACTGTAGCTAACCTTAATACAATTCCATTACCTGAATCTAGTAGTACTTTTTCTGCATTACATTTTGTTTCGGCATAAAGTGATAGTGGTTTGAATGGAGATTCTTCAGTAATAATTTCTATTGAAGAACCATACTGGCTATTTGTGTTAGGGAGAATTATTTTTTGATTTTTGGTAATCCATTTAGTAATGTTTTTTACTTGCTCATAATTCACTTTAACAGTTAATTCAGGTTGTGCTTTACAAGCTGGCATGCCTACAATAGCAGCTAATGGAATTATGATATCATGAGTTTCAACTAACGATTTAAGTAGCAATTCACTAGTAACATCCCCAAATACAAAATCAAAATTAGGATGATAAGAAAACGGTGCTACGGATGTTTGCTTGTAAATTAAGTTGTCTAAAATAGTTACTTGGTAATCTTTACCTAATAATACTTCTGTTAAAACGGAACCAAGGTAACCAGCTCCACCTGTTATTAAAACTTTTTTCATATTCTATTAAAACTAATTATTTGATATAAATATACATAAAAAAATTAAAATATCCAAGTTTATTTATAAATTATTTAACTCTATTATTTCGTTAAAAAATAAATCTAATTTATCCTTTAAACGATTTTGCTTTACAACTTCACAATTGTAATTAATATATGGTAATCTTTCATAATACATTTCAGGAGTTAATGAATTTACTAGAAAAATTAACTCTTCACTTGAATTAAAACGTAAAATTCCTTTTTCATCATATCCTAAATCTCCAATATTAGGACACCCCCAATATATAGGAAGTGTTTTAGTAGCAAACGCATCAGAAATTTTTTCTGTGTACCAATTTTTATGAAAAACATTTTCAATACTTACATGAAACATAGTATCTATAAAACACGTTTTTTTGGAATCCCAAATATTATTAGGACGTCCTACTCCTCCATTTTCAAAATCCTTTTTATTAAAATCATTTAAAGTATAAAACCATTTTTTAGGAATATTAATTTTATCTTCAATTTTATATATTTCTTGTCTAAGTTTATGTCCTTCAACTAGGGTTTTAGCTCCACTTAAAAAACTTACACAAAAAGATTTTTCAGGATATTCTTCATTAAAAGTTTCAATGTAATTATTTTCAATCATTCCACACCCTCCTTCTCCAACATGGTGAAATAAAATTGAATTTTCACATTTTTCTAAAATTTCTTGATTCCAAGTTAAAATTCCACTAAATAAATGAGAATTATTAAGTACCCAAGTGTGCATTCCGAAAAATTCATTGGGTTCATGAAGCATAATAAAATTATAAGGATTAATTTTTAATTGATCTATGTTTTGAGGAATATAATCATAAAAAAAAGTTATAGGTTTATTTAATTTTTTTAAATCTTCATAAACATAACTATCTTCGGGTCTAAAATTGGAAAATATTTTCATATAATTTTTTTATCTAGTAAAAGTTGTATGCCTTTGTTTATATACTCTTGAAAATTAGAATCAAATTCTTGTCTTTGATTAGGAATATCTTTAGTAGCTATTAAATCTTTATAAGCACTAATCATATTTCGTTGTTTTAAAGGACCAATAGGATATTCAAAAATAGTTTGCCCATTTAAAACATATTGTTGAAAATCAACGCCTTGAGATTTTGCAAATTGAGATATAATCATACCGTATGTATCTCCAGGGCCATAACCTTTCCATTCATCCAAAACAGGAATCATATTTTCATAAAATTCTTTATTATATATATCAAACCAATTACACCATTTACTAACATCTATTGGTTTTAAAGATAATTCCTTAGATTTATTTTTTAAATCCCATCTAATATCAAATAAATCTATTTGATCCCATTGGTTATAGGGAATTGTTAAATATTCATCAGCAACTAAAGAATCCCAAGTTTCATCCCACATTTTATAGTACTGTGGAACTATAACAAAATACTTATTAGTAATTAATTTAGCTGCTTCTATTAAAGAGAATAATAAAGTTTCACTAAAATATATATCAGGACGAAGTTCAATATAATAATCTATAATAGGATCATAACTATTTCTTTGTACATCTAATATTCCAAATAATTCATTTTTTTCAAATATACAAGGTTTATGATTAAAATCCTTAAGTAAAATAGACAAATCATTATATTTTTGAATAAAAAATTCTTTAGGTAATTTACTCTTATCCCAATCTATAATATAATCAGAAAGGTTTAAATATGAATCTATGTAAATTGAATCTTCTGAGTTAAGGTAATATTTGGATTTTTTAAATTGGAGAAAAGTCATTAAGGCATAATCTATTTCCCAAGGCATTATATGATATGTAATTTTAATATTAGCCATTATATTTTTAATATTTCAGAAATAGTTTTTGCTTCAATTTTCTCTCCAGGTATAATAAATACTCTTTTTAAATCATTATATACTATGTATTCTTCTATAGTATCAACTACTTTATTAAGAGTAATAACCTCAGTAATTCCATAAGGTTCTATTTCTTTATTTTTTATCTTTTGTATAATTCCTTTACCTATAAAAACAGGGAATTTTAAAATAACACAGTTTTTATGATTAAGAAGTAAATATGCTTCTGAAAGTTCTTTATAATAGGTATAAAAAGTAGAACGATTCGAATTAGTAGAAATAAAAATAATTTTTGAGTTAGGATTATTTTGGGAACACTGGGTTAATTTTTCATATTCATGGATTTGAATTTGTTCTTCTTCTCCTGGAAGGGAGTTATAGAGGTAAGGGACTTTCCAAGTATGATATATAATAATATCTTCTTCTATAGGGAAATTAGAAAATCTTTCATTCAATTTTTCACCTAATTGACCTCTTCCATTACTTAATCGTATCATATAAATTTAGGATTTTTATCGTATATTTCAAATAAATCAGATGTTTTATCTTTTTCGGATAAAATAATATTTTCTTTTTCAATTCCAAAATTAATTTTTAATTCTGGGTCAAAAGGATTGATTACTCCTTCACATGAAGCATTTCTTAGTGAAGAACATTTATAACATAAATGAGTATTATCTTCTAATGAAAGAAACCCTTGAGCAAACCCAGCTGGGGTAAATAGGGTTTCATGAGTAGTATCATTTAATTCAATAAGAGCATGTTGTTTATAAGTAGGAGATGATTTTCTTATGTCTAAAATTATACCTATTCCTCTTCCACTTACTACTCTTAGTAATTTAGATAATGGATTTGACCACTGAAAGTGGAAACCTCTAAAAACATATTTTTTAGATTGGGAATGATTTTCTTGGGGAAAAGAAATATTAAGTGTTTCCTGGAGGGAATTATTATATGATTCTAAAAAATATCCTCTATTATCAGTATAAATTTGAGGAGTAAAAATAATTACATCTTTAAATAAAGAATGGTGACGTTTTAATTCCATTACCAAATAAAATTAGTTTTGTAATATTTTACTATTTCCTTTAAAGATTCAGAAAATATGCTTTTTGGTTCCCATCCTAAAGCTCTAATTTTAGAATCATTTAGAGCATATCTAACATCTTGACCTAAACGAGAAAATGAAAAATCTACATAATGATCAATATCATGAAAATCTTCCCAATTTACAGTCTGGTTAAATTCGGTAATTACTTGTTTTACTGTATCTATATTTTGTTGTTCAAAACCACCTGCTACATTATAAATTTCACCTATTTTACCTTTTTCAATCAATGTAATTACAGCTTCAGCAGTATCAGAAGCATGTAACCAATTTCGATAGGGAGTTCCTTGATTATGAAGTGGAATTTTTTTCCCTAAACCTAATAATTTTACAGATTTAGGAATAAGTTTTTCAACATATTGCCCAATTCCATAATTATTTGTTGGTCGGATAATCATATAAGGAACATCATATGTTCTACCCCAAGCCATTACTAACATATCAGCTGCGGATTTTGTAGCTGAGTATGGGTTGGAGGGTTTTAAAAGATGATTTTCATCATGTTCTCCTTCCTCAATATCACCATATACTTCATCTGTACTAAAATGGAGTAAAATAGGTTTTTTTACATTTTCTCCCCTATGATTTTTAATCAATTCAAGTAAATTATGAACCCCCTCTACATTTGATTTGATAAATTCGGAACTACTAGCTATTGAATTTCCAACATGGGTTTCAGCAGCTGTATTAATAATAAAATCACAATCATATAAAAATTTCAAATCATTTATATCACAATGTACAAATGAAAAATTAGAATATTTTTTAAATTCATTTAAAAGTTCTTTATTAGCAGCATATGTTATTTTATCTACTCCTTTTACATACCAACCTTTATTCAAACA
>Ga0181351_1000389_pt1 | contig 12352 bp, 7 predicted proteins | sample Su13VDMM15SD_FD_170485 | JGI IMG/M metagenome (GOLD analysis project Ga0181351, IMG submission 170485) | Freshwater viral communities from Lake Michigan, USA - Su13.VD.MM15.S.D | ecosystem: Environmental > Aquatic > Freshwater > Lake | place: USA: Michigan | collected 2013-07-16 | reverse complement strand
ATATTAGCCGCACAACAGAATCAGACAAACGTAAAGCCAAACAAAAAACCTTTGATGCTGCTGCCTATCGTAGAGAGGCGCGTAAGTTACAGAAAACTGAGAAAGAAGCAAAGACTACTGAAAAGAAGGTTAAAGAGGTAGAAGCTAAACCGGATATAGAAACTTATGTATCCAGTAGCGAACGTAAGATTATAGAAGCCATTAAAACAGGAGAAGCTGTATATGTATTAGCAGCTATTCAGGGTAACTATAAACCCGGCAAATCTGTGCGTATAGATACAATTACGCAAGCTATAGCAAATCAACTTAAAAACATAATGATTAAGCTGGACGACCAGCCTAATATAGTTATGGGCAAGGTTGAAGGCAATCGTCCGGGCAAATACGACCCAGAGACAGAAACAATTACTATTGATCCAACCGCGCCTAGAGATGTGTCGTTGGATGTTGTTGTTCTACATGAGATGACGCATTACATGTCAGACCATGTAATAGACAACCGCGACAAACTTACCCCCGACCAAAAGAATGCGGTTCTTAATTTAGAGAAACTGCATAAATACGTAGAGGCTAAGTTAGGACGCAAGTTTAATATTCCAACGCTAAAAGAATTTGTAGCTGAATCATTCTCTAATCCAGCGTTCCAAACTGCTATGGGTAGATTAGATGTGCCCGCTAACGCTGATTGGCGTGCTGACATAGGCAAGAGCGATAACTTACTTACTGCTTTTGCAAAACGGATACTACAACTGTTGGGTTTCCCACGTAATACAACTCCCGGTGTTTTGTATTCCACGCTGCTTAACGTGCAATCTATTATTGAGTTAGAGCCTGTTGGTAAAGCCAAAGGCGTCTCGTATATGACTAAGAAAGCGGGGGAGAAAGAACCGTTTGAAGAGTCTATTGATGACTTTATTGATCGCCAACCGTTGCCAGCCCACCCAGATGGCGTGGCTAACAGCATGAAGAAGTTTTTCAATAATGGTTTATCACGTGGATTTAAAGAAGCTGCCCGGTTATTCCAAAGCGCTCGTTATCCTGTAGAAGATTGGGAACGCACGATACGCCGTGCTGGCCTGCTCGAAGTGGGGGATGAGAACTCCTTTAATAACATTGCTACACAAACCGCACTAGCTACAGGTAACGCTCGTAATCTGGACAACACTTACATTAAGAAACACTCAGATCGTGTAGAGGTGTTGGTTGCTGAACTCGTAAAAGCCGAAGGCACTGACCTTGACGCAGTGTTGAAAAAACTTGGTGCTTATGGGATTGTGATGCACGAAAGCGAAGTGCGTAAAGTTAAGTTCCTGCGAGAAGTAGGTAAAAAATATTTACGTAGCGACGACGCATCAAAGGTTGTTAATTGGTTTGGGGACAAAGTTACACCAGCCACCGCCGCTGACAATATACAAAAAGACTTGGCGTCTAAGAACTTTAGTAAGAAAGCTGAATCGCTTGGCATGACTTCGGAAGAGCTTGCGTTTGAGTACCGTAAGTTTATGGAGCAGCTTGTTGCACGTAAAGATTTTATTAAACCTAACACGCCGTCAGAAAAGCTTAACGTAAATAATACTGACTACCATGTGGTTGGTCAGTTGACGGCTGATCGCGTGGCGCGTTTCAAACAATACTTCAACGCTGAGAAAAATTCTGCTCTTATAAAAGAAGTATACAGCGAGCTTAACAAACTGTCTGAAGCTACTATTGAGCTTAATAAACAAGCGAACTACTGGTCGCCACAAGTTACGAACCTTAAAGCGTTCTATAACTATAAATACTACGCGCCGTTCAAAGGTAAGCCGCTAACCAATGAAGACAAAGAATTATTTATAACTGAGTTTATTGGTAAAGAATATCAACAAGCAGAATACACGCAAGAAGGACGTATCTCGTTACCTGAAAATCCTGTGCTTCGTATGCTGGCTGAAGGTGCGTTGTCTGCTGCTCGTGCGGGCCGTAAGGATGTCATCAAAGCTGTGTATCACGCATCACAGCCAAGCAAATACAACAAGGGCGGGCAGGGGTTAATTGACGCTCAAGTAATAAAAGTTATTCCGTTTGAAAATCGTTACATGCTTGACTCTGATACAGAACTGCAAGCGTTATCGCGTAACAAAGAATTGTTCTTCTATTACATGGAAGACGGTGACATTGCCATCATCCGTATGAAAGATGAGAAGCTGCGTAACTCTATTCGTAATACCTATAGGCAATCAAACTACTTATTAGATCGCGTTAACTCTATTAATAGTTTCTTTGGTCAGATGCACACTCGCTTTAGCGTAGGCTTTGCGCCTAAGAACTTTGTGCGTGACGCAATTACTAATACGTACAACATCAGTATTGATCTGTCGCCGGGTGCTGCGTCACGTTACTTAGGCGCAATAGCTGAGAATGTAACTAAAAGGGGAATGCTGAAAGCTTGGAGGGTTGCCAGCACGTTCCGTGAAGCAGGGGCTGACCCCGCTAAAAATCCAAAATTAAAAGCCCTTATAGCCGCAGACAAAACTGGTTTCACAAAAGATTTAGCTGAGTATCTATTAGTAGGTGGCGACATAGCATACGTCAATAGTTTGACTACTAAAGGACAGTTTAAAGAATTTACTAAACTAAACCGTGCTGATTGGTATAGTGACGGCGGCAAAGCCATTAGCGACTTCTTTGATAACTACACCGCTATGTTTGAATACACTAGCCGTGTATCTGCGTACCAGATAGCCAAGTCCGAAGAAACAAAAAGGCTTATGGATAAAGGTGTGCCCCGCGCACAGGCAGAGAAAGATGCTATTAAACCAGCCGTTGCGTTTTCTAAGAACCTAGCTAACTTTGAGAAGGTGGGTGTGATTGGACGACAGGCTGGCGCTTTGTATATGTTTTTCCGTCCTGCGGCTACTGGCGCTGTACGCGCTATTGAATCCCTTGCCCCTTCGTTCTCATCTGTGTTTGGTGGCTATGAGAAAGCAGCAGATCGCGCTTGGAATCAAGCTCCGAAAGAAGTAAAAGCCAAAGGTAAGAAAGCGGAAGAAGAGTATAAGAAAGAATTCATACGCCAAGCTAAGAACGGTAAAGCTACGGCAGCGGTTGCTATGGGGTTGGGTGTCGCTATGTACTACATGTCTTACCTGATGTCGGGCGAAGACGATATGGACAGAAACCGTGTGGCTACTGATGACATGACTCGTTGGCAGCGCGACGCTCGGTTCTTTGTTGGCCCCAATCCTAATGACGTAGTCAATGTGCCGTGGGGTTATGGCATTGGTGCGTTTGCTGCATTTGGCGCACAGATAGCGTCGCTTGGTATGTCTGACGAATCGTTCTTAAAAACAATGGCAAACACCGTGCCAATTATGATGGACTCGTTCATGCCGTTGCCAGTATCACGCGGTAGCCCAATAGAAAAACCGCTTGCGTGGGGAATAGATAGTGTGCTGCCATCCATTGTTCGCCCGCTAATGGAATATGAAATGAATTACAACAGTCTTGGACAACAGATTTATAACAACCGTCAAAGTTTTGTAGGAAGCACTTACACAGGCGGCGACAACATTCCTGAGATATATAAATCTGTAGCGCGTAATTTGTATGAAGCAAGTAACTATTCATCGACGTTTAAGTTTGACCCTAATGTTTTGTACTTCTTCGCTAACTCTTACATGGATGCGCTGGCTAAATTTAGTCAAACCTCGTTTAATTTATATTTAGTTGGTATAGGTGAGCGTGACCCAGACTTAATGGAAGTGTTAAAGCGCGATACATTATTGCTTGAAGGTTTTGTAGGCACTGCTTCTTCTTATGATGCACGCAAGTGGAACGCTGTTGAAAAAGACTTGGAGCGCCGCAAAGCTGCTTTGAATGAAGTTAAAGACGACCCGCTGCGCTATAACGAATACATGGAAGCTAACCCGATGGATCAAATGTTAGTAGACATGTACAACGGAGACGCTAACGGCGAACTTAAAAAGCTGCGGCACGAAGCTAAAGAGATACGCCTTAATTCTGATCTTACCGTACAAGAACGCACAGACCAGCTTCGTGAAAACAAATTACAACTTAACTTGTTAATGATGCAGCTTGTTGATCTGTACGAAGCTTTTGACGTCAAACCCTAACGCATACGCCAAACACGCACACCAAGGTGGCCTTCTTTAGTAGTGACAAAAATCTTCACTCTAATTTTGGCTACTTTGGAGGCGTTATCTATTGCATAGACCATCTTAGCAGGGCGTAACGTGGGGATAAAGAAACTATCCCCAACTGCCATGTAGTCAAACGGGAATATCCATTCAGGCTCCTCCGTCAGTTGACTCTTCTCCTCCATCATTGAAGAGGGTGTCTGGAATTTGGGTGGCGAAGACATAGGCATTGATGTTCATGTTTTTATCAAGGATACTGAACGCGCCCTTCCAGCCAGCGTCCAGCCGCATTTTCTTAACCCCTACAAGAATTTTATTCTTCTTGAGTTCTTCTTCAAACTCACGAATGTTAATCATCTTCTCTGACAAATACTTCTTAAACTCTGTAGTAGAGATGCACACCTGACCTGTGGCTATATCTAAACGTCCTACTAAGCTAGTGCGTGGTTCAAGAGTTACTTTGCCGTCGTTAATTCCAAGGAAGCCGGTATAGAACTTATTGATAAACTCACCAACCAACGCCTCATAGTCCATCCTGCCTAAGTTAACTACCTCGCTACCAATCCTGATCATGTGTCCAAGCACCACGTCATATATACGCTCAAGGTCGTAGTCAACGATGCCAAACTCTACTGCTGTTTGCGTAGCACCAAACGTAGCACCAATCATGTTGTCGTAGAATCGAAACGCTGTGTTAAACCCAAAGTCTTTACGGAATCTTTTGACGTAAGTGTTTACTCTATTAAGCATCTCCTCTTCACCAACTTTATAGAACGCTTTGATTAACTCGGGGCCAGCGTGTCCGTAGTTGAACTTAAACGGGTCAAATATCTTAACGCCTTCTTCCGGGCGATCTATAAGAAGTTTAGGCTTAGTTAAGTTAAATTCTATAAGCCGTGCCATCTCACCGTTGGCATAGGCTTTGCGCGTAGCGATGATCTGAAGTAACGATGTATTGACCGTCATCATGCAGATTGTCGAGGCTGTTAGTTCTATCTCACGTTCGGCGTTGATTGAACCCTGCATCCTGATCTTAGCTTTACCTTGCGCGTTGGAGTGAACAACCCTACCCACTTCCTTTGGGTCACGCTCATGCGCCTCGTCTACACCAAACGGTATATTCTTAAACGTAACGTAACGTGTAGTCAGCGCGTTGCCTGTTGATTCAAATACAGACATCTGCTCTGGGTTGCCCCATATAGACAGGTTGCCATACATAGCTCCGGTCTTACCGTTACCTGCTTCACCGCTATAACTAACTGATACGCCGGGGGTAGATGTCAGACACATAGTTGGTGCGCCAAACCCAAGCATGACACCAAAGGCGTGCATCTCCATACTAGGAGCGTTGAGCGCATTTGCACTTCTCTGCCAACCTTCGTATGTACCCTTTGGCTCAAACATCTTTGATACAACGCGCAGTGTGGGAGACGCGGGCGATTTTATAATCGACCCATCTCGTTTAATTATTCTATTGCCGACACCAAATGTTTCGCCCAAACGCTTTTCATTTTCTGGCTCTGACCATCCCATCTGTGTCCTGACTAAGTCCGCTTCTACGGTACTCATCAGGTAGTTACCCCATTTAATTAAATAGTTCATGATGTGTGTAAGTGCGTCCGGTGATACGTACATGTTGCTGGTCATAACTTCTTTGAACTTCTCTGCCGATAGCATCTGGCGTGACCACAGCACATACTCTCTTGGTTTATCTCTGGGCAACAACTGACGAATAATCATGCCATCGCCAAATGCTGGACTGTACATACGTTTCACGGGAAACAATTCATGCGGATAAATCAGCATGGCTTCCTGTATTTCTTTCTCCCCCTTCTTGTTTATCTTGGGCGGCGGTTGGTAATAGATGCCTCCATGCTCTCCTCTAAAATAAGGGAACAACGCCCGAGGGTGATCGGGTATTACGTCTGCTGGAATATCTTTGGAATCCTCGTACGCCCGAACTGTATTCTCTTCCGAGGCTTGTGCAATTTTAATGACTCGTCCGAGGGCAAGGGGGTTGGTGTACTTTCCTTTGAATTTGCAGTTGTCGCAAACGTCGGGATTAACTTGGTTAAAGGTTTCACAGGAGTATGGTTTACCTTGACGTAGGTTAGCTTTCTTTTCTGTCTCTGAGAAACTATATCCTTCATAGTCCTCTGACAGCTTATGTATCATTTCATCTCTATCTGTACAATGCTGCGCGATAGACAAGACTGCTGTCCATAAAGGTTCGGGTAGTACTCTTGAATGTTCAATAGCCCACTTAATCTGTTCGCATCCATCACCGTCCAAACTACGTACAGCTATCTTCTCAAATACTGTTTCCTGATTGTCTAACTTTAGTAATGCCTTGGTGTCTTCATCCAAACCTTTTGGTAGATGCTTGAGAATATCTTCGCTTGGCGGTTCTTCGACACCAAGAAATTCTTTGAATGCTTCAAAACTATAGACGCCTTCGCAATCACTAATGATTGACGCTTTTGACGGCGGTTGAGTTTTGTAGTTGTAGGTATCCGGACAGCGCATAATGCGCGCCACATCCGCAGTTGGGGCGGGGTCAATGTAGAGGTCTTGAAGACAAAAAGCTTTGAATTTCTCCGCATATAGTTTCCACTCATTGACCGCAATGTCCTCTTCAAATGCCCAATAGGCGTGGATGCCCGTACCCGAATCAAGAATGATTGGCGGTGGTAGTTCTTTCTCTTCCAACCAAGTGAGTAAATTGTCATGTGCTTCTTCCTTTGTTAGATAGCCCTTCTTAGTAGCCGCTTTATCTTCGCCTACATCCAAATCAATAAAGAATGATCTTAGGAATACTGCGTCTTCAGCTTTCCGGCTATACCCTTCAAAGGTAGCCATCGCTACATAAACATCTACACCTTGTTTTTTAAAGTCTTCTACATGTTTAACTACATCATCCAGCGTTTCCGCAAAGCGTTGTGTTGTTCTTTTATTTTTTATACCAGCCACACAGTAGACGCCCTGCGAAGGCAATGCTTTCTCGTAAAATTGTTTTATCATAGCCGCAGAGACAAGAAAGGCAGGATTTCTCCTGCCTTGTGTTAATGGGTGGGGTACTCGCTACTTCTGTGAGTTGAGCGCCGTGCATCCGCACTCGGTTCAGAGTTCACAGCATCCGCTTTCCCCCGTTAAATCGGCTCGCCGATCATATCCTCGATATAGGCTTTAGCTTCCTTAACTGTCTTGACAGGTAGCATTCCTGCTTCCGTATCTTTAGTAGCTAGTCGTATGAAAGCTAAAGCCATTTCTTCGTTTTTGCCGCGAAGAATCCTGCCACGAAACCAATTGTGAACTGTGGCACGTGATACACCCAAAGCTTTAGCCACATACTTAGCTGGCAAATTCGCTTTAACACAAGCCTGTGCTAGAAGCACTCCAACGCGTTGGTTACGTGCGTTAGATAACTCTTCTAAGAACTTTTTACTATACGGTCGTGGCATGATTCCTCTTATTTCTTAGTCCACTTCTTAATTACATCAGAAGCGTCGGCAGTTTTTTCGGTTGATCGTTTGGTTGATTCACGTACAACAGGCTCCGGTGCGGGGGCTTCAAGAACAAGAGTCTCTTCTTTCTTCTTGTATACAGTTAATTTAACTGCTGCTTCTGCCGCAGGGGTCTTGCTTTGACGTGCCAACGCTTCGTAGTCTTCTGGATTAACAGCACCAGTAGGATTAAACAACACACGTGGGAACTGTACTTTGGTATCAAACTGAACCTTAGTAATTATGCGTCCTGCTGCAATGTTGTTGCTTCCAAGCATGTTGATGTATGCTTTGAAAGGCCATCTGCCGTTTTCTTCTTTACCGAAGGACGACGCACCCGGTACGACAAACTCAAGGACATCCCCCGTCGGGTCTTTCGGTAATACCACCGCAGTTCTCCAAGAGAGTTTGCACTTAGTGCCCACTCCGGTATCGTTTGAACCCTTTGCGCTGTGCGGACAATCATTACACGTTGGGGCAACAGGGTGTTCAACAGCCTCGTCAGGCGTGATCGAATTATTTGACCAACATACTGGCGATACAACTTTGCCTTCTTCGTACGTGCCTTCATAGAATTGACGTGATGGGGTGTGAGCCATCTTCACAAAGATAATGTTCATGTGACGGTCTTCAATCGAACCGACTTCTTTACCACCTACCATCTTGCGGAACACGCCGCCTTTGATAGAGAGGCGCTTGATTTGATTACCGCCGCTACCGGCGATTGCCTGTGTGTCTTCATCTAGGCCGGTCTGGATGAGGTAGGGGTTATTGGCGATGAGGGTTGCGAGTTCGTTGCTCATAATTATATTTCCTTAACTTAATTAAAATCAGCTTTAACGGTTGGTTTCTTTATAGTGATCGTGAATTCACGCATCACATTTACGCCGGGCGGTAAACCTTCTCCTTTCCGCTCGTTCATAAATTCTTTAAAATTTGTTTGATGCAACATGGCAGAAAACAAATCAACGGCTCCTGTCTCTAATACAAACTTATTGAAGTTATCTCTATCAGAGCAGGTAAATCGTTCTTTCAACTGCTTAATAACTGTGCCACTACTTGTGCGAAGACTCTCTACTCCCATATCGTTGCACTCTGCGAGTAGCGCTTGCTCAAGTATCGTCATCTCTTCTTTGAGGTTAGCGGTTTGTTCTTTAAACTCAGCCTCGATCCTGTCACGCTCATTACGAATAGTCAAGTAGGCTTTTACTAATTCTTCCATGTTATTCATAGATTTCTCCTTCGTCTTTTACTGAACCAATTTCATTTTTATAAAGATCAACTAGCTTTTCATGTGAATCAACTTTAGTTTGAAGCATCGTGTACATACGTTTTTCTACGTCAGACCCCTGCAAATGTACGACTGTCATACGATTCTTTTGCCCCACACGGTCAATCCTAGCAATACATTGTAGGTACGTCTCTACACTCATGACAGGTGACCAAAACACAATCGTATCCGCAGCCGTTAAAGTCACTCCATGTGAAGCAGCTTGTGGTTGGATGATTAATACTTTTGGACTAGGTGTAGTTTGAAACTTATTTACAATAGCTGACCTAGCACCAGCCGATACGCTTCCGTTAATTATTTCATTGTCCACTCCTTTATCGTTTAAAAATCTATTTACAAGCTCAATGGTATGGGTGTACGGCACAAACACTAAGGTCTTGTGTTCCCTCTCTTCTAACACTTCAAGCAACGCATTGAGCCGTGGGGAAATATCAAACTCAACTACTTCCTTAGTATCTGAATACACCGCGCCACCTGAAATCTGTAACAACTTACTTAACTTCGCTGCTGCATTTATTGCACTTATATTTTCCCCTGCTGCATTGATCAGCATCTCTTCGCGTATCTTGTGATAAAACTTAAACACTTGAGGGGTAAGCGGTATTACTCGGGTTTGATACAACACAGGCGGCAGGTCAAGGCACTCATTCTTTGAGAACCTTATCGCAGGTTGTAGCGCGTGATGCACATCGGCCCGCGAGGTTGGCTTGGGTATCCATTTAAACTTAGTTATCTGATGCATTACCTTGTCGCGCCACGCTGTCGTGTACTTAGGCACTCTGTCGGGGGAAACTAATCGTGCAAGCCCGAACGCATCGACCGGTGATTGCGATGCGGGTGTCCCGGTCAACATCCAAAGTTTGGTGTGGGGTTGAAGTAACTTAGCCATCAGCTTCCACCGTTGTGTGCTGGTGGACTTGTACGCATTGGCCTCGTCAATAACTATCAGATCAAACTTACCGTTCTTAATCTCTTCGTAGACTACGTTCACGCCATCGTAGTTAGTGATGATGAACTCGTACTCTCCGTTAATAATCTTTTTACGCTTGGGTGCGGGGCCGTAGGCTACGCCCACTGATCTGTGCATGGCGGTTTTAAATACATCTGCTTGCCACGCTGAGTACATAATAGTTAAGGGACAGATCACTAAGACGCGCTTAACCAAGCCTAAATTCATCAAGTAGTCTGCTGCCCATATAACAGAGGACGTCTTGCCTGTACCCGCCTCGTTAAAACAGAACGCGCGTTGCCTAGAGGATAGGAACTCTGATGTGGTTCTTTGGTGATCGAAAGGTTTATAAAGTCCGGGCCACGTGTAGTCGCGGCGCATGGGTGAAGGAACATTCTCCATACCCATAGACTCAGAAAGGAAGTTGGCTTCTTGCTGACCCCAATAAACAAGAAGCTCAGTCTCGTCATCGGCTCGGTCAAGAATCTCACACTTCTCAACGTAGGTAAGAATCGTATCGGCTTGTGTGTTCGGTACTCGGAACTGCAAAGCAGTATCATCTACGACTGTAAACTTAATATCACTCAATTTGACCTCACTGTAAACTTAAACATGACCCCTTACGGGGGTTAGTCGGTTACATCCGTGCCGCGAGAATTACTGAAGGGTTGGCACTAAGTAACTGATGCGGTTAATGGGGGAAAACCTTGCGGCAAAAACCCCGCCCACTCACACCTTACGGCAGACGCCCACAAATGTCAAATAAAACTTTACTTCATTGAACCGTCGGACTTGCGCTTGAAGCTACGATTCTTGGCAGGTGACTCTAAGCGTACGCCATCTGCATTACTGCCGCCTTTGGACAACGCTTTGACGTGTGCTACGTCTTTACCCTTTCGAGCAATACCTTTCTTATCCATGCCACGCCTAGCTCGCTGGCGCTCCATGCGGTTATCGTGTTCACCACGCTCTACCTCTTGTTGATACTCTTTCTTGTACGGTCTGGGCTTATTAACGTAGGCCATCATCGCTCCCTATGGAATTCGCAAGTTGTCACAGGACACCAGCCGCACAGAGGAGTAGGGTTGGCTTGCCATGTATCATTCTCGTATGAAAGCTTAAGTCTTTCAAGGTCAGGGGAGAATGCTTCCCATAATTTATCTATATCGTCCCGACTGTATTCATCAGGCATAAAGTTGTTGTGTAGAACAAATAACAAGCCAGCCTTAACATTGTTTACCCCCGGGAAATGAGCAAAGGTCATCAACGCCATTAACTTTAACTGCTTCATATCAGGGTATCTATCGCTGCCGGTCTTGTAGTCCACGATAAACGCTGTGTCGCCAGATATAATTAACAGGTCAACAATCCCTCGTACCCAGTATCCACTACCCCACTCGCACGGTTGCTTGTTTATATCTAACGCCATCTGATACTCAGGATAGCGTTCGCCATCGATCTCAAGCATTGGGTCAACCAACGCCGCGAACCTCTTGTAATTGTTGGGTAGCTCTGTACCGTCTTTGGCGTAGTTCTCCAACGCCTCATGAACATCAGTGCCGTAACGCATTTGTGGCGTCGGAATGGTTTCATAATTCTTTAGTACCTTTAGTTCTTGGTATTGTTTAGGACAATTAATATATTGTTTAAGACTTGAGAACGACCACTTGATCTGATTCATAGGACACCTTTAAGTTAACATTCTCCATAACTATGCCCCCATTTTGCCTCACACGCAACAGGCAAACTCGTAGCCCAATCAGGTGCTTTGGACATGGACTGAATGATAAATTCCAGAGCCTCGTCCTTCTCTTCTTCCCGTACAACGATGACCGCCGCATCGTGAACAGTCAACGCAACACGGTATCTTTGTTCAATGTTCAGCATTTGTTCGCCTACGACTATTCTAGCTAACGCTTGGACTACGTTCTCGACAACAGCCCCACCCCAAATACTTATCTCCCCACGCCTAGACTTGTACTTGTACTGGGATTTCTCTTCGGTAGTATCAAAGTGCAGCTTCGGATAGCGTATCAACAGGCCATTCGGAAGTTGTATTCCCTCGTGGGTAACAAGCAACGCTTTGTGCAGCCCAAGATAGAACTCTTTACTTCTACTGTCCCAATCGGCTAACTCAGTCAGCATGTTGTCAGACTCTTTCCATAGTTGGATAATATCGCTGTTAACATCTCGATAAAGTTTTACTATGGACTGACACTCTTCGTCTTCAACCACCGCCCCGGGTGGCTGTGTCTTTAGCGTGTGCTGTAACTTTCTCCAGCCAGTGCCGTAGCCCAATCCCAACACGCATGTCTTGCCCACGAACCGTTCAACTGGGTCGGCTTTAGTGATCGTGCGGTTGTAGACCTTCGACGCAAAGATCGAGTACACGTCCTCTCCTTTGGCAAACTGCTCAACCACATCGTCTTGCCCTGCCAACCACGCCAGTACCCTTGCCTCTATCTGAGAAGAG
>Ga0181351_1000388_pt1 | contig 12355 bp, 8 predicted proteins | sample Su13VDMM15SD_FD_170485 | JGI IMG/M metagenome (GOLD analysis project Ga0181351, IMG submission 170485) | Freshwater viral communities from Lake Michigan, USA - Su13.VD.MM15.S.D | ecosystem: Environmental > Aquatic > Freshwater > Lake | place: USA: Michigan | collected 2013-07-16 | reverse complement strand
AAAAATTATAAATTTAAAAAAGAAATACAAACAGGTACTGGATTGGTGGCTGCGGCTTTAACTAAACTAAATAGTATTATTTCAGATAATTTAAAAAAATTAGGAGATAATCCCACCTTTGGCACTAGTAGTACCGCAACTTATACTATTAAAGGAAAAGAAACACAATCAACAATACCTATTGATATTAAATTAGAAGATTTTTATTATGATAAAACTAATAGTAAATTAGACACTAGTGACCCTATAGATTATAAACAGTCCTACCAATTTATATATAATACATCGCCAACAGGAGACACAGACCCTAATTTTGTTAAATATAAGACTGAAACCGCAACACAATTACCAAATGAAAGTTATTTTATTTTTGATGGTATAAGCGAAGGTGATAAAAGTTTTATTGAAAAAATTAATGATTTAGAAAAACAGTTAAAAACTAAAAAAACTGAAATAGAACAAGAATTAACAAACGCACTTAAAGATACTTTAGAATTAAACCTTGGATTTAAACCAACCATAAAAAACATGGCCGGAGTTTTATTAGCTAATTCAGAGGCGTTTTTAAGAATTTTAGATGAAGTACATAAAAGTGCTTGGAACAAAAGAGACGACCCAACAAGGAGAAGGGCGATAATAGATAGTGTGTCTAACAGTACTTCTGTAGATAGACCTAAGATTGCAAGATCTAACTCCCCTGTTTTCCCTTGGCCTCAATTTATTGTGGAAGACAATTCTAATCCGAGTAAAACAACTTATCAATTAAAATACCCCGGAGACTATCCTGCAGAAACAGGATCAAACGATTATAATATTTGGCCAGAAGTTGAATTTGTGGAAGAGTACCTTTATGGGTTTACGCAAAGAAACGCTCAAACTAATTTTATAACAACACAGAATCAAAAAGTTAATTTACCTTATACAACTTTAAACTCTATTGAGTATCCGATAACTTTTGAAATATTCTCAAGTACTGAAGATGTTAAATTTATATATGAAATATATGAAAGAGTTTTAACCTATGCTTTTTATTCTAAATTAAATAGGGATGGTAGTAATGAAAATAGTATTTATAAAGTTATAATAGACATGGAGGTCGAGAATATAAAAAATTCTTTAGGTACTGATAATCCATTCTTAATTGAACTTTTAAAAAACTATAATTTTAATGCAAGAAACTTTGAATTAATTTTAAAACACATATCAAATGAGGGAAATGGAGAAAGTTGGCAAAATTTTAGAAGAGGTATATATAATACTTCTTATCTTAAGAGTGTAACTGAAACTCCATTTTATTTATCATCATACGAACCACCATCACAACCTGTGATTGGAAATTCAACAGACGTTAGTAACTTTTTAAACTCAACAAAAAATAATGAGTTTGATAGAACAGACATTTATCCGTATGTTAACGTTGATTGGGTAAATAAAAATTTAGCAAACTCACTTAGTATTAATGGAGACACTAAATTAGCATTTAATACGAATAAATCAATTTTTTATAATACAACAATAGTCCAAACCGCCAACTTTAAAGATAATAGCGATTCTAATTTTGTTAGACCATTTACATATTTTAACAATAATGGAGTTACAGACCCAACGATAAGTTTAACCACAAAACAAAGTTTATATAATTTTTATGAAGAAAGAAGTAAAAACTATGAAAAACAATTTTTAACGGAAGGAACAGTAAATTATGTTGAGTACGATAACGAATTGTTATATAACCAAACAACATCGATGTTAAATACCCCATATTTTGTTAACTCAATATCAAAAGGGGTTGAAAATTTTAGAAATAGTAATTTATATCCTTATAAAGAAGCCGCATATTTGTTTTTAAATTCCTTACCACTAACAACTTTAAGGGAAAAATATAAAAAACTTGACGGTACTGCAACAACTGATTTGGATTATATGTTTGCCACTTTTAAAAAATTTGGGTCAGTACATAGATTACCATACGCTTGGGTTTTAAAGTACGGATCAATATGGCACAGATATAAAAGTTGGATTGATAATGGATTTGATTTTATGACAACCCCTTGGGATAATTTTGACTACACAACAAATTTTGACCCAATAACTCAAAACATATCAAAGATATATAACTTATCTGGATACACCACAGTTACAACTGCTAATACCGAAGTATCATTACAAAGAGATGTTACATCGGGATTTTTAACCGCAACTCAAATGAATGTAGGGTTTTACCCAAAACTTATTAATGATTTGAATGTTTTTTATAATGGATTAACCCTATTTGAAAACTATACTGATTTAGAAATACAAGAAAATATTGACAGTAAAAAATTGTATTTAAATTTATCCGATAACTCATTAATTAATTATGATTTTGGGTTTGATAATGCGGACCCTAATAGAGCTTTAAAAATTTCTACGTTATCAACAATGATTAAGGATGATTCAGGATCAAATTATTTTATTACTCCATCATTTGGCTCTAGTTTTAATCAAACAAAATATGAATGTTTTAGTGGACCACAAGGTCAAGAAAAATTAAAAGTTGAGGTAAAAAATAATCCTGCGGTTTTTAACGGATCTGTTAGAATGTTTTGGGCTTTACCAAATTACGGGTATTTTGATAATAATAGGTTAGGAATTAATTCACCAGATGAGTACCTAAAAAGTATTATTCTTGACGAGTCAAAACAACAAAACTTTTTAATAGCCGGAGACGTTACAAAATATACAAAAATAGAGGAGATATTTTCTATTTTTGAAAAGAGAGTTTTAGATTTATTTGAAGAACACTTTTTAAATTTTTCTAAATCAAAATATGACTATACTAACATAACAAAAACACCACAGGGAACCACATCAGCTGAAGATTCGGTTTTAATAAAGTATAGGAACTTTCAATTATTAGCTACTGAATTATTTAAAGTACCTGAATCGGTTTTTATAAGTGAAAATATAAGTGACAACGCAATTACCAAAATTAAAGGTAAACAATTAGAATTAGTTTATGGATTACTTAATAAATTTATAAATTACGATGTATTGTTTGATAATGGTAATCCTTCTTTTTACAATAAAAGAATATTTTATAGTTTAACTAGTTTACCTTTAGTTGATAAGATAGTACCTAAATCATATAATTTAGACACACCATATTCTTTACCATCGTTGAATGGAACTACAACATTGGCACAATCACAGAATGCCTATCCTGATGAGTGGAGAGCGTTAGAGACATATGTTGGGTTCTCAACAATACCTCAATTAGAATATACAAATATAGGTTCATTTATAACCGATTTCTTTATTGATCTTGACATATCATTTTCTGTTGATAACATTAGAGATTTTGCCCCATTAATTAAAATATATGCGACACAAAAATTAAATGATAATACGTTTAATGAGTTTAAATTTAGAGAATTATTAAATAGTCATTTTGAAAGTTGTAATTTATTTAAAAATGATATTATAAACACATTAATGCCTGAGGTCCTTAAAAAATTACCTTCACAAGTTATTACCCCACAACCAAATAAGGCCAATTATACGGGTAATATTGGTAGAATTGAGACTTGGGAAAAAATAAAAGCATTTAACGATAAATGGATTGCAGGAAATGATTATAAAGAAAATTCACTTTTTGAAGACTTTTTATTTATAGACAGGGCATCAAGAAATATTGCCGGAGAAGTTTATTGTGATGTGGTGGTTTGGAAAGATAAACTTGAGGAATCAATTTTAACAAAGCCCGATAGACCACTTTTTTTGATATTAAGAGAATTAATAGAGGCGAGTGGATTTACAGTTTTGGACTACGCCGGATATGTTAATTATTATGACGTTAACGACATTACAGTAAGACCAAACCCATCTAACCAAGGATCAACATCTATCGCTAATGATATTTTTGGAACATTCTTAAATGTTGATTTTAGAAATTCTAAAAGTAAAATGATTTGTACTTTTGCAAATGAGTCAAGTAAAAATTTAGACATACCAAATAGTGACTTTAGAAACGACGTATTCCAAATTAATAGACAATCTGAAAACCCATTATTGGAAAATCAAAGTAAAAAACAAGATTGGGGTCAGTCTAATAAATTAGTTGCTTTTAATATGGATATTGGTAGATTTAATCAAGGTATATTTACAAGTTTTGACATTAATATGAATTCAGGTCAAAAAACCGCAGAAGAAATAAGAATGTTAGAATATACCGCAAATCAGGCGGGAGGTATTAATGTTACCCCACAAAGTCAATCAATGTATAATTTCTACAAATATAGAGTTTATACTTGTGATGTATCTATGATGGGTAATGCTTTAATACAACCAAAAATGTATTTTAACCTAAGAAATGTTCCTATGTTCTCAGGACCATACCAAATACAAAGTGTTTCACACTCTATTGGGCCTGGAAATTTTACAACATCTTTTTCGGGAACAAGACAACCAGTTTATGAAATATCAGCTCAAGATTCATATCTACAAACAATATATAAGAATTTTGTTACACCACTTTTAAATAAAGTTAAAAACACAACAAGCGCAAATGTAACAACAAACATCATTGGACAACAAAATAGTAAAATGAACACTGTTAACGGACCTAATACTCCAAGTTCAACTCAATGTGGTCAATTCTTAGTTTCTCCGTTTGATGTATTTAACTACTCCGCATCAACCCAAACAGTAATTTCTGAGGCAAGTATTGTTGACACAATTAAACCAACCGTAAACAGTAAATTACTATTAGGTAACCAAAATACTGCATTAAGATATTATATATTCATAATCGGATATATTGCTAATTATGATGGAACCACATTTAAAGTGAACTCAAATAATTTTGGAAATATACCTTTAAATCAATCACATTTAGGAGATAATGATTTGTATATCTCAGGAGTAACAAATAGTTACTTCTGCCAAAGTAGCGGTAATGGACAAATAATACCAACCGCGGCGTTTAGCTCGGTAACAAACCCAATTACAGTTTTAACTAATAAATTTTTAAGTTTAGCTAATGGGGATGCTTTCCTTTCTAATTTAACAACAACTCAATTGACTGCAATAACACTTACAAATAGTGCAACAACACCATCATTAAAAGTTGTTGAAGGGTTTAGTAAATTATATATTACCACATGGCCTAATCTTGTTAATGAAAATGTTTATTTACAATTACAACCATCTGATAAAATATCATTAAACGATAAAATAATAAATGCCATTAATACGGCTAATGGATTAAAGTTAGGGACATAATTTAAAACATTTACACCTAACGATATATTTATAATAAAATAATAACTATGAATACAAAATTAATTTTAGACAATTATTTGGGTAAAAACACCAAGATTTCTGAAAAAGATATGGGTGACGGAACCAAACAAGTTTGCGATTTAGAGACAAACGAATGTTATGTTGTAAGAATGAAAGATGGTCTTATAGAAAGAGTAGATAATACTATGAATAAATTTAAAAAAATCCAGGTAGAAACTAAAACTGGTATAAAAACATTATTAAACGGATAAAATGAGTATAGACAGAAAAATTTTAGAAGAAATTAGAAGGGTAAAATTTATCACTAATTATATTACAGAGCAAGGGGCACCTGAAGATCCGTTGGCAGGTTTAGGTGGAGCACCGGCACCTGAAGATCCTTTGGCGGGTTTAGGAGGAGCACCGGCACCTGAAGATCCTTTGGCGGGTTTAGGAGGAGCACCGGCACCTGATGCAGGGGGAGCACCGGCACCTGATGCAGGAGGAGCACCGGCGCCTGATGCAGGAGGAGCACCGGCGCCTGATGCAGGAGGAGCACCGGCACCTATTGATATCGCAACAGATCCTGACGTTGAAGAAGTTGGTAAAGAAGGAGAAGAAGGAGAAGAAGAAGAATTAGATATTACTGATTTAGTTACTGCACAAAAAAATATTGAGAATAAACAAGAGGAATATTTCCAAAACTTGTTTAAACAATTGGAGGCTATGGACTCTAAACTTAAAGAAATGGATGGGATGACAAATAGATTAACATCTATTGAAGATAAAATTGAAAAGTACAGACCTAAAACTCCACAAGAAAAATTAGAATTAAGAAGTTTAGATTCAGGACCATTCAAACAAAAACTATCTGATTTCTTTGTTGATAAACAACAAGAAATGGAACAATCAGGAAAAAATGAATATATTTTAACTACAGATGAAGTAAAACAATATTCACCAAATCAAATCGAAGACACGTTTAATCAGTACGGTCAAGATGAAGATGATATGATGTAACACTTTATAGAGGGGGAATTAATAAACCCCCTCAAATTTTTTTAAATACTTTATTGACTACCCTACTTTTTATAACTATATTTTCTACGTAAACCTTTAATAAATATATACACAATGGCGACAAACAATGTTTTAGATGCAGTTTTGGCTCAATATGAGACCTCAAAACAAGGTGGTTCTTCTTCCACCTCAAAATTTACACAAGAAGAAAGAATGAAAAAGTATTTCGCGGCAATCCTCAAGGATAACGAAAAACAAGGACAAAAAAGAGTCCGTATCTTACCTACACCAGATGGTTCTTCACCATTTAAAGAAGTATGGTTCCATGAAATTTTTATCGACGGAAAATGGCAAAAGTTTTATGATCCTGCCAAGAATGACAATGAACGTTCACCATTAAGTGAAGTTTATGATGAACTAATGTCAACAGGTAAAGATTCTGATAAAGAACTTGCAAAACAATACAAACCTCGTAAGTTTTATATTGTTAAAGTTATTGACCGAGACAGAGAAGAAGATGGAGTTAAATTTTGGAGATTTAAACACAACTACAAACAAGAAGGTATTTTTGATAAAATTATTCCTATCTATAAGGCAAAAGGAGACGTTGCTGATTCCGAAAAAGGAAGAGACCTTATCCTTGAGTTGACAAAGGCAAAAACTCCAAAAGGGGCTTTCTATACCGTAATCCAAACGGTTATGTATGATGATCCTACATCTGTTCATGAAGATGAAGACACTATGAATGGGTGGATTTCTGACGAACTTACTTGGGAGGATGTTTATTCTAAAAAACCTCTTGAATACCTTGAGTCAATCGCAAGAGGAGAAACACCAAGATGGGATTCTGATGCGGGAAAATACGCTTACTCAAATAACGAAGTATCAAATGTTACAATGGGTGGAGGTAAAAAATCAATTAATGATGTAAAAGATCCACAGTCTAACGACAAAGTGGATGAAGAATTACCATTCTAATTTATTGAACTTGGACATCTACTTAGACAAGGTGTTCAAGTTCTTATTTTTTAAAATCAAAAAAAAAATATATGAACAAAATAATTGAAAAAATGTATGAGGCACTATGCTTAAAGTATAGGTCTGAAATGGCGGAAGCCGAAGCGACTATTTTAATCTATTTCAACAACCCCGTTGCTATTGGAGAACATCCACAACATTTAGAAGAAATGGATAAAGTAATAGAAAAAATGGCAAATGCTAAAGGTAAACTTGAAATGTTAGAAGTTATTTACAAGTACAACATTAAAAGGGAAGAAAAGTTTGAAATAACTGAGGAAATGTTAAACGTATTAAAAGAACAAAACAAAGATGGCAATTAAAAAAACCGATTTCGGTTTATTAAAGAAGAAATTTTCCACGTCTGCAAAATATAAACCACAAAGATTTTTTGATCTTGGAGAACCATTTTTAGATGCGGTCGGATTACCAGGTCCGGCGATGGGACATATTAATATGTTCTTGGGACATTCTGATACTGGTAAGACAACTGCCTTAGTTAAAACCGCAGTAGATGCACAAAAGAAAGGTATTCTTCCTGTGTTTATTATTACAGAACAAAAATGGAGTTTTGAACACGCAAAACTTATGGGTTTTGAATGTGAAGAAGTTGTTGATGAAGAGACGGGAGAATTAGATTGGGATGGATTTTACATATTCAATAATAACTTTAGTTATATAGAACAAATCACCGATTACATTAATTCTTTATTAGACGCTCAAGAAAAGGGTGAATTAGATTATAGTTTATGTTTTATGTGGGATTCAGTTGGTTCTGTTCCTTGTAAGATGACATACGAAGGTAAAGGAGGTAAACAACATAATGCATCTACTTTAGCTGACAAAATTGGTATGGGGATTAACCAACGTATTTCAGGATCACGTAAATCTGATTCTAAATACGAAAATACATTAATCATTGTAAACCAACCTTGGGTTGAATTACCTGATAATCCTTTCGGACAACCAAAAATTAAGGCAAAAGGTGGTGAAGCAATTTGGTTAAACTCATCATTGGTATTCTTATTTGGAAATCAAAAAGGGGCTGGAACAACTAAAATTACGGCAACTAAAGACAAACGAACAATTAAATTTGCGTCAAGAACAAAGGTATCTGTTATGAAAAACCACATCAACGGACTTGGATTTGAAGATGGGAAAATAATTATAACACCACATGGATTTTTACCTGGAAAAGAGGCTTCTGAAGAGAAGGCTTCAATTGAACAATACAAAAAAGAATACGCTGAGTATTGGAAAGAAATTATCGGAGTTGATGGTGATTTTGATTTGAAAACAGAAAAAGAAGAAGTATAGTAAGAACCCTGTAATTAACAGAAATGACAAAAACGTTATTGATTGACGGAAACAACCTATTAAAAATTGGATTTCACGGAGTAAAAGATTTCTTTAATAAAGGAGAACACGTTGGGGGTATTTGGCACTTTCTAAACACCGTAAGACGTTTCCTTGAAGAAAATAACTACAATAAAGTGGTTGTATTTTGGGACGGAGAAACAAGTTCTTCACAAAGAAGATTATTATATCCAAAATATAAATTAAACCGTAAATCCGTCAAACCCGAAGAATTTAGAGAAGAGTCCTTCTCAAACCAAAAACAAAGGGTTAAACAATATCTTGAAGAAATGTTTGTAAGGCAACTAGATGTTGAGAATTCGGAAGCCGATGATCTAATTGCTTATTATTGTCAGATTTCTGAAGACGAAGATAAAACAATTTTTTCGTCAGATAGAGACCTCACACAACTTATTTCTGAAAAGGTAAGTATCTATTCGCCACAAGCAAAGAAGTACTTTAAAAATGGGGATACAATCAAAATTGATCAAACAGAGATCCCACATTACAATATTAAAACTTATAAGATATTAACCGGTGATAGTTCGGATAATATTGATGGTATTTTTTATCTTGGTGAAAAAACTTTTATAAAATTATTTCCTGAAATACTTGAAAAGAAAATTAGTTTTACCGATATTTTAACAAAGGGTGAAGAGTTACTTAAAGAACAAAAAGATAATGTGGTTTTAAAAAATCTTCTAAGTGGAAAAACAAAGGAAGGGATATTTGGAGATGAGTTTTTTGTAATAAACGAAAAATTAATTGATTTATCAAAACCTTTAATTTCCGAAGAAGGAAAAGAATTAGTTCAGTCGTATTACTCAGAGTCATTGGATCCTGACGGAAGGGGTCACAGGAACTTAATTAGAATGATGATGGATGACGGATTCTTTAAATATTTACCAAAGGGTGATGACGCTTGGGTTAATTTTTTAAAGCCATTTTTAAAACTATCAAGAAAAGAAAAAACAAATTTTAGAAACAGAACAAAAAAGTAAAAATGAAAGAACAAGACGTAACTAAGTTAGAATTTTTGTTGATGTGTAATGACAACATCGTAGTACAAAGATTTTTTAATGTAAAAGGGTTTAATAAACATGCCCACAAATCGGAAGAGTTTTATGAGTATATAAGGACATTTTGTAATGAACTTAAGTATGATTTAAAAATGAGATCGGTAGTTTATATGTTGGAAAACAGATACGAGATTAGTGAAAACCCAGATGTATTGAACACCTCAATTACAGAAGGATTTGAAAACTTTAATCTTTATGTTAAGATTGATAACATGACAATTTGTCAGAGATCATTTGACGCTAAAGTGTACCCACCAAAGGTAAGATATACCGTAGATCTACGGCCAAAGTTAAAACAGGTACTTACAGACCTAACTGACATTTTTTCAGGTAAAAAATTTAATTATTTCTACCCACAATTTATTCAAAAGTAAGAGTATTTATCATTACTAACAGAAAGAAAAACTATGGCGACTAATAAAAATTTTGAATATCTCGGTAACAATTTTCAGATACAATTACTTAATCAAATCATTTTAGACAAAGAATTTTCTCACTCAATTATTGACGTTATTGAAAATAATTATTTTGAGAATAAGTACTTTAAGATTATCATTCAGATGGTAAAAGAGTATTATACAAAATACGAACATACACCATCGTTTGATACATTAGAACAAGTCGCAAAATCCGAATTACAACAAGAAACCGCAGTTAAAGTAGTTCTTGACACAATTAAAAAAATCAAGGACGCACCTATCGATGGTGTAGATTTCGTACAAGAAAAGGCTCTTAAATTCTGTAAACAACAAGAGTTACAGAAAGTAATGAAAAGGGCACAAAAAATCATCGACGGTGGTGAGTTTGAAAACTATGACACATTAGAAGAAATGGTTAGAGAAGCCCTACTTGTTGGGTCAAAAGACACCACAACAATGGATGTTTTCTCAAACTTAGACCAAGTCTTGGACGAGGATTACAGACACCCCATTCCAATGGGAATTCCAGGAATTGATAGGTTGTTAAAAGGAGGATTAGCAAAAGGTGAGATCGGTGTTATATTGGCACCAACAGGAGTAGGTAAGTCTACTATCCTTACAAAGATTTCAAATCACGCATTTAACTTAGGATTTAATGTTCTTCAAGTATTTTTTGAAGACAACCCAAAAGTGATACAAAGGAAACATTTTACCCTTTGGACAAAGATTCACCCTGATGAATTATCAGAAAAAAAAGAAGAGGTGATGAATAAGGTAAAAGAAATCAAAGAAAAAATGCCAAACACATTAGATTTGAAAAAACTACCTTCAGATACTAAAACAATGACTCAAATAAAGAACGAAGTTAGAAAAATGATTGCGGACGGAATAAAGATAGATATGATTGTTTTGGATTATATTGACTGTATCGTTCCTGATAAAAATTTGGGTGACGAATGGAAAAGTGAAGGTTCTGTTATGAGAGGATTTGAGTCTATGTGTCATGAATTAAATCTTGTTGGTTGGACTGCAACACAAGGGAATAGAGCGTCTATATCTTCTGAAGTTGTTACAACCGATCAAATGGGGGGATCAATCAAAAAGGCTCAAGTAGGTCACGTTATTATTACAGTAGCAAAAACGTTACAACAAAAAGAAATGAAATTAGCCACAATTGCAATTACCAAGTCTCGTGTTGGAGATGACGGTGTGGTTTTTGAAAATTGCAAATTTGATAATGCGATGATTGACATTGATACCGAATCCACAACCACATTCTTAGGTCTTGAAGAAGAAAAAGAAAAAAGACAACGATTACGGGTTAAAGAGTTGTTGGAGAAAAGACAACAAAGAGAACAAGACAAACAAAAAAATTAAACAAATAATTAAATTAATAAAAATGGATATTTCACAAAAAATATTGAGTGATATTACGGTGTATATGAAATACGCTAAATTTGTTCCTGAATTAAATAGAAGGGAATCGTGGGAAGAATTGGTAACAAGAAACAAAGAAATGCACCAAAAAAAATACCCACAAATTAAAGAAGAAATTGAAAACGTATACAAAATGGTATATGATAAGAAAATTCTTCCATCAATGAGATCTTTACAATTTGGAGGTAAACCAATTGAGATTTCACCAAATAGAGTTTATAACTGTGCTTATTTACCTATTGACCATACGGACGCATTTTCGGAGACAATGTTCTTACTTTTAGGGGGTACAGGTGTAGGATTCTCAGTACAAAGACACCACGTAGATAAACTACCAGAAATTAAAAAACCAAATCCAACAAGAACAAGAAGATACTTAATTGGAGATTCAATTGAAGGATGGGCAGATGCAATTAAAGTACTTATTGAGTCATATATGGGTACAAAATCATCAACCCCTGTGTTTGATTTTTCCGATATCCGACATAAAGGAGCCTTATTGGTTACTTCTGGAGGAAAAGCTCCAGGTCCTCAACCATTAAAAGATTGTATCCACCACATAACAAAAGTTTTAAATAACAAAAAAGATGGTGAAAAACTAACCTCAATTGAAACTCACGATATTATATGTCATATTGCAGACGCAGTACTTGCGGGTGGTATCAGAAGAGCGGCACTTATCTCATTATTCTCGGCCGATGATGAAGAAATGATTTCTTGTAAATCAGGTAATTGGTGGGAACAAAACGCACAAAGAGGTAGAGC
>Ga0181351_1000387_pt1 | contig 12357 bp, 12 predicted proteins | sample Su13VDMM15SD_FD_170485 | JGI IMG/M metagenome (GOLD analysis project Ga0181351, IMG submission 170485) | Freshwater viral communities from Lake Michigan, USA - Su13.VD.MM15.S.D | ecosystem: Environmental > Aquatic > Freshwater > Lake | place: USA: Michigan | collected 2013-07-16 | reverse complement strand
TTTCTTTAATTCTGCATCAGTCATGTCATCTAAATGTTTATATTTTTTATTCTTATTTTCCTTCCTTATTTCTTTGGCTTTTTCAGAATACTTCTTTTTCCTTGCTGTACTTTTTTCCTCTGACACTTTTTTCTTTTCTATATTATTAGCCTTTTTTAATAATAATTTATCAATAGCTTTATCAGTCTTAAATAATCTTAACATTAATTCAGGATATTTTTTATTAAATTTATTTACTACATCATATGAATATAATTTAACTTTCTTTTTAACAATAGAATCAAATTCAGGTGTTTTCATACTATGAGCTAACTGATCTACAAGACTCATATTGGTATATTTATAAGGGCTTAATAATAGACTTGCTTCATCAATTTTTGCTTCTTTTTTATCTTGTTCTGATGGGTGATATTTCAAATGTACTTTATCAGCCTTTACTAATTTCTTTAAATCTTTTGGTTTCTTTTTAGATAGTTTTTCAACTTCTTTAATTATACTTCTAACATCATTCATATCATCTTTATATACTTTCTTTTTTGGTGCATTAATAACATCTTCTATTAAATTCATAGCTCTTGATACATTAGATGATTTAGCTTTCTTTTTCATTACTGGTAACATAGATATTAACTTTTTAATACCTTTAATATCTTTTTTATTAGATTTTGATTTTGGTTTAATAGGATTTCCTTTCTCATCACACTTACCTTTTAAATATTCGTTATAATATTTATCAATAGCTTCTCTATCATTTAGTTTCCATGGTGTTGGACCAATGATATTTTTTTTATTACGTTCATTATGTTCTTCTTCTGTAACAAGTTTACCAATTTTAGGCATTATATAATTATACTAATTTATTGTTTAAGTTATTTTATTTTTTCCATTTGGTCTTTACGAATTGAAACCCAACCATATTCATGACCTTTATCTTTTGATTTATCGAATAATTTATATATATATGATTCATCAATTACAAATAATTTTTTACCATCTTTTATAATAGGATTTATATCAAAATTAGGATCATTATTTATTAAATCTGTTATTGATAATTTATATTTACCATCATCAAGTTGTACATGAACATATAAATCTTTATCATTATGTTCATTGACCCATCCTACAGTATTATTATAAACATTATATAATTTCCACCTTCCATTTACTTCATGAAAATATGGTGTTTCACCTCCATTTCCCGTGAATTTACCAACTTGAATATCACATACATCATCATTAGGATAATATTTGAATTCAATTTCTGTATCTTTATTTCCACCATCATATAATGTGTTTTTAGACATATCAACAATTACTTGCTGTTCTTTTCTTATTGTTCTAAATTTTATAGGTGTTCCATCAGGATTATTATATAACGATTTTTGATCAGAACCTGTAAATTGTGAGGTTGGTTCATTTGTTAAACCTTTTAATTCATCTTTATATTTTGTCATCATTAATTCTTCATATGCCTCACCTCTTGAAGGATATTTTTTTGAGTCAGTTTGTGTTAATGCATCAACCTCATTTATAAATTTATTATATTGTATTTTTTCTTCATCATATGTTCCTAAATTAAAGCCATCAATTACTTTTTGAATTTGAAAATCGTTAATTACAGAGATATTACCTGACATTTTTTTACCGAGTAATTCTTCGCGTAATTTTTCTTTATCTTGTGGTGATAATAATAAAGTTTTTTTATGTACCAAATATTGATGAAGTTTACTACCAATTTCATCATTAATATCCTCAATTACTTTATCATATTTTTTTTGGTCTGATGTATATTCACTTTGTTTACCTATTAATTCATTTTCAGATATTAATTTTTTTATTTTAGTTCTATTTTTATTTGATTCTAATAATGTAAATACTTTTTCTTCTTTATTTAAGTCTGATGCATTTTTATATCCTAAACCATTAAGCATTTTCATTAAATCAACATTACTATATCCATGATGTAATTGATCATATAATAATTCATCATCATAATCACGTTTAATATAGTTTTTATTATCTTCATTTTTGTAATATTGATTATATTCATGTGAATCATTTATTTTTTTCCTTCCAAAATCATTATAATGATCATAATAACGATCTTCATGAATAATTTTATTTTTTAATGGCTCAATATCAAGACGATCCCCATCGTCATCGTATAATAATGTTTTATTACCATTTATACCATAAAACCATACATTATCTGGATTCATATCATCAACATATTCTATATCTTTAGCATCATTCTCTCTTGCATAAACACCGTCACCATGCATTCTTTTTCTATATTGTGGTAGGTGATAACCTAAACCTCCCTTACCTAATTTTGGAAATGGATTGTGTCCATCATTATATAAATATAATAATCTTTTTAGCATATTATATTTATATTATTAATCCTTCTTTATGTAAATTTGCTCCTGTTTACGACTAGATCCCATCGCTTGCATATCATCAGCCATGTCTTTATTTAACTTAATTGTATCTTGATATTTATCACTTAAATATGTATGTCGTAGTTGGTTAACACTTGCTTTTTTACCAAATAGTTTATTCAATCGTTGAGCTAATTTTACATTAGATAATTTTTTACCATTTGAATCAAATAACAAATATTCTGTAGGGTTTACTTTAATCCATTTATTTAAAATCTTTAATAATTCTGGTGGAATTGGTATTTCTTGTCGTTGGTATGTCTTTGCAGTTTTATAAGAATTAAAAACCATTACTTTTTTGTCAATGTAATTATCTTTTTCCTTATCAATATTACGGATTTTAAAATCCACATAATCTTTAGACCTTCTAGGTGGAATATATCGTCCAGATAGAACACACATAATAATACAATTTTGAATATCTTGTAAATCAGCCATTGTTAATGTTTTCTTTTTATATAATGTATTTGAATTTTCTTGTAATGCATTACTTAAATCAATAATCTCTGATGTCTCAACCCATGAGTCTGTTTGTTTATCATTTTTAACTTGATTAGATTCATTGGCTTTATATTCTTCTATATCTTTCATCATCTGATCTCTATATCTTTTATTATCAGTAATAACAACTAGTGATGCTAAGATAGTCTTACGCTTATTTGGTTCTAGATCTTTTAGGTAACTTAAAATAGGTCCTGTACTTTCAAACTTTTTTAGATCATAGTCTTCATTTTTAAAAACATTTTTATATAAGTTTTTTAATAAACTATTATACGTATTAACACTTGATTGTGAAATATTAGGTTTTAATCTAATAATTTCCTCCTTAATAATTGTACTCATTAATTATATATTAAGATTAATCTTTAAATATATTTATTCCAAAATTCCAATTCCAATTTATATTTTACAAAGTTATTGTATAATATAAATATAATTATAGTAAGTTTCAAAAATAGAGTTAAAATTGGAATATTGGAATATATCTTTTATTATTATTCAGAATCAGAATCCGATTTAGGTTTAACTTGTTTCTTCTTTTGTCCCGTAGAAGTCGTTCTAGGAATGTTTTTAAGAAATTCGTCTAAGTTGTAATAATCTAAAAATCCCTTTCTATATTTTCTATTCCTTTCACATTTACCACCAGTAATAATTAATGGTCTTAGTTTCACTGATACAGCATCATTAAATACTGCGTTCATTTCATCTTTATCAAGATCTGATGCCCATTCATTAAGAATAGCTGTCTTTTCACGTTTAGATCCGCCTAAATCTAATAATACTAAATATGTTGAATTCTTTCTAATAAATTTAGGTATATCATAATATGATTGACTTAAAAATACTACACTAGTGTTTTTCTTTCTTGCTCTCATATAATATTCTTCTACAGGTTGTAGGCATTTACTTAGGACTAAATCATCCCAACAAACTAAATGATTATATTTTTTATCCATATCATCAAGTTTAGGAGTATTATGCATACCTTCTTTTACTTGGATCTGTTCAAACTCACCGTTTAAATAATTGTATAAGGGCTCATCTTTATTACGTGTAACAATTGATATATCTGCAAATGTTCCTTTACCAGTACTAAATATTTTAATTAAATTTAATAAAAAATTAGTCTTACCTGAACCACTAGGGGCGACAATACACATGCGAAAAGGTAAATCAAAATCATGGAGGTGTTTATTTGGGTTGTCTACTTCTTCTAAATATTTTTTAGGGACATGTTCATAAAAATTCATGATTTGTCCATTATCCGAAACTTTTTTTTTTGGAGGCATTATTTATATATATTAATTTAATGTTTATATAATTTATATATATTATGCAATTCTCATTGCATAAAAAGTGGTATCTGTAGAACCAAATGATGAACTAGAACCTGTATACCATACATTTAAATAAATAAGAGTATCAACAGTTACATTAATTGGAACTGTTAAAAATCCCCAAGATGTTCCACCTGTTGGATTAGGAATCATTGATGCACCATATGTAAAATCTAATGTATTTGATAATGCATTATTATTATTTGAACGTGTTCCAAAACCAAGAATCGCTTTATTTGTTGTTGCAGAAAAAGTCATAGATCTAGAAGCAGAAACTATCCACGACCCTGCAGGTAATGTCATTGATGCTAATGATGAGACATTTCCTGATGTTGCTGGTGCAGTTGATGTTATTTGTGTAACAGTATTAAAAATACCTCCAACTTGTGTAGTTGTTGGTGCTGTAACTGTTCCTGTATGACTTGTTGTAATATATTTACTAGATGCTAATTTTAAACCATTTGTAAAATGAACGATTGAACCCGTACCACCAATATTAATAGGATTTAAAATTGCTCCCGATCCTGTTCCGATGTTAATTGCTCCTCCGCTTCCTGTTAATACTTTTGCACCTGTTCCGATATTTAAAATACCACTTGTTTGTAAATTTCCTAATGAAAGATTATTTAATGCTGCATCTGATGCGTTATTAATTGTATCATTAGTACAATCAATATTTCCAGCATGTACTGACACGCCAGATGTTCCAGTAGGACCTACCTGAATAGTTCCTCCTGATACTTGATTTGTTCCAATATTAAAAAATGATCCACTTGATGGACTTAAATAGTTAATTGTTCCGGCTATAAAATCCGTAATTGTTGAAGATCCTTGTGCTGATGGAAATGTCACAAAAAGATTTTTAGCAGTTGCGTATGTTAACGCTGTTGTATTATTAGTGTCAAATACCATATTATCAAATATTGGTAATGTTTCTGTTGGGGGTAAATATGAAGCCATTATATATAATATATATTTTAACTTTAAATAATTATTATATTTTATGATATTCTATATACTGTTCCGATTTGATTTATATTTAATGTACCTGCTGTAATTGATATTACATCAACATTAAAAAATGTATTTACATATGAATCAGTTGTTAATGTAAAACATAAACTATGAGAAGAACAAAAATCGTTATTATTTGCTCCTGTTATTAATGTCCCTGTATTTGTACGTGAAACTGGTAATATATTGGTATTTGTTCCTGTTGTTGCAGTTCCTGCTGTTGTTGATGATGATATACCGAAATCATAATTTAATCCAAATGCTGTTGGGCTTGATGTATATCTATATATTACGTTTATAGTAGCATAATAAACACCTGCTTTAAGAAAGTTACCCGCTCCTGCTGTATTTGTTTGTGGATTATATCTATATCCTGCTGACGATGATGTGAGACCTGTATTTGTTCTTAATGGAAAATTAAAAGAATATCCTAAATTAATATTTGTTAATGTTGGAGGAGTTCCTGTAAATGCAATACCTTTGTTTGAACCCAATGCTAAACCATCATTTGCTGTTATTTTTTGGGTTGATACTAAAGATCCATTCACGGTAGTTATTGACCCTGTATTTCCGACACTAATTGCTCCTGTTGATGTATTATATAATGAAACTGAAGTTCCTGCTGCTGCTGCATGAATTGTTGGAGTAACTACTTTTATAGTTGATGTTAAATTTCCATTAACTGTAGTATTAGTATTACTACTACCTAACACAATATCACTTGATGAAACAGTTGAACCAGTACCAATATTAATACCACTAGTTCTGTTTGTATTACATCCTAAATTTAAAGGACCACTACTTAAATTTCCATATAAATTTACTGTTGATGAATTAAAAACAGAATTAATAGTATCAATTGAAACAGCAGTATATGCTAAACTTCCAGCTGTTAACGTTCCTGTAACTGTTAAATTACCACCTACCGTTACAGGATTAAAATTATTTCCTAATGTTATACCTAAAGCGGAAGTAGTAGAACCAGTACCAATATTAATAGCTCCTGTACGTGTAGAACTTGTTCCAAAATTTATAGTTCCTGTAGTATTATTAGTGTATAAATCTACATTATCAGATATAGAATTTGTTAATAAAGAATTATTATAAATATTACCAACAACTCTTAATGGTGATACAGCATTACCAATATACACAGAACCACCAATAGCATTAATACCTAAATTAATATTTCCACTAAATGATCCAGATCCTGCAATATTTACATCACCACTTGTGTGGTTTCCAGCTAAATTAAAAGTTGTTGTTGCAGTAGATGTATTAATACCTGAACAAGTTAATGTACCTGTACTTAATGCATTACTTACAAGAAGACCTATAACAGTCATAGCATTATTAACAATAACACTATTAGTAGCACTACCAATATATACAGAACCACTAGAAGCATTAACACCTAAATTAATATTTCCAGTAAATAAACTAGAACCTCCAATATTTATATCACCACTTGTTTGATTTCCTGCTAAATTAAAAATGGCTGTAGCTATAGCTGTATTAATTTCTGAACAAGTTATTGTACCTGTACTTAATGCATTACTTACAAGAAGACCTAAAACAGTCATAGTATTATTAATAATAACAGTATTAGTACCACTACCAATATACACACTAGCACCTCCAGAACCTGTACCAATATTAATAAAAGATGTTAATGCATTTCCAGCACCTAATGAAATAACACCTGAAGTTATATCATCACCAATAGTTATACTATTGGTTGGTGATACTGCTGTTATCGTAGGCACTTTAATTATTGATGATGTAATAGTTCCAGATGTTGTTAAATCACCTAACCCAGTTATTATACCAGTATTTTGAAAATTTAAATCACCAACTAATTGTGTTATTGTACCAATTTTACCAATTGTTACATTTCCATTTGTTGATCCTATTCTAACTGTTCCAGATGTATTAGTTTGATCTAAATTTAAATTATATGTTCCTTTAATAGTATAATTATTTAAAGTTTGAGTTACACCTCCATAAGTTCCTGTTATAGATCCACTAGCTCCTGATAAGGCAATTGTTGAACCTGTTACTGTTCCCGATGCTGTAATACTCCCTGAAGATGCATTAATATTACCACTAGTTAAACCTATTGATGTTGTAAATGTTGGGGCGTTTATTGGTGCATATGTTGAAGCAGCTGTAGCAGCTGTTAAATATGAACCTAATGAAGCTATTGTAGCATACGTTGAGGCCGCTGTTGCAGATGTTAAATATGAACTTAATGAGGCTATTGTAGCATACGTTGAGGCCGCTGTTGCAGATGTTAAATATGAACTTAATGAGGCTATTGTTGCGTATGTAGATGCAGCATTAGTTATTGTTAAATATGTTGTTGATGCTGTAGCAGTTGTTAAATATGAACTTAATGAAGCTATAGTAGCGTATGTTGATGCAGCCGTAGCAGTTGTTAAATATGCACTTAATGAAGCTATAGTAGCATATGTTGATGATGCTGAAATTAATGTTAAATATGTTGCTGATGCCGTAGCAGTTGTTAAATATGCACTTAATGAAGCTATAGTAGCATATGTTGATGATGCTGAAATTAATGTTAAATATGTTGCTGATGCCGATGCTATTGTTAAATATGAACTTAATGAGGCTATTGTAGCATACGTTGTTGCCGCCAAAGCTGATGTTAAATATCCAATAATTGAACCGCTTACCATTGTTAAATTACCATTTATTTGTGTAGCATTTGCTAGATATATTAATCCACCATATAAATTAGTTTGTGTATTACTTGATGAACCTAATGATAACTGCCCACCTGTTGCAAATGTTCCAATATTAATATTTCCTGTTTTTGCGACACTTGTACATATATTTAATATACCGCTTGTTTGTGATGTTGCTATGTTTAAAACTGATGTTGATGCTAATGATTGAATTGATGATGTTATAGGATTCCCATATATTGATGTTCCTGTAACATCACCTGATGCTATAATATTACCAGAGGCATTTAAAAATGTAGTAGATATACCCCCATTAAATGTTTCTAATGCTGTACATACATCAGGGAAGTTTTTTCTTAAATATAATAAATTAGCTTGTGCTAATGTTAAACCTCCACCTGTTGTTGATGTAGGATTTGTATCTGTAAATACCGTATTATCAAAAATCGGTAAAAACTCACTTGGTGGTTGATATGATGCCATTATTATTTAATAATCGCATTATATGTTTAAACATATTTTTATAATCCCATATCCAAACCTGTTGGATCTGGAAATTTGAATGGTTCATCGTTATCTTTACTTTTAGTAACTATAACTTTTATGTCTTCATGTTTTTTAGTTTTAGTAACTATAACTTTAGATTCTTCGTACTCTTTATGATCATCTGATTTAATTTTAAGTCCTTTATAAACCCATTTATTATAACATTCATTTTTAGTTCTACATTTAAATGATTTATCAAATTTATCATCAAACGCACTATATAATGCCGCCATTTTCATAGGTTTAATACTATTTTCTTTACACCAAAAATCATAATTACTTTTAATTTCTGATTTTGGAATAATATCACAATCTGTTCCAGAATCATATATATCGTCAATAAAGTTAGTAATATTAGATTGTTCTCTAATATATTCATTTTGTGCCTCAAGTATCTCACCTACAGGGTTAAACTCAGGATTTTTATAGTATTCCAATGCACCATCTACACACCATGAAAAGAATTCATTAAGGTATTTAGTTTCAATAATTTTATCAATACCGTTAATACGTTTATACTCATTTGGGTTTACTGGGTTTTCAACAAATCGTGCATTAAGAGGTACAAGTCTTACACGATCTACATTAGCTTTATCATTAGCGTTAAAATCTGGTTTAAAATTAGTACATAGAATTAGTTTACATAGTGGAATGAATGTCATAGGATCTTTAAATAATCCTCTGGCGGTGATTAAATCATTTCCACTAATCATTTTAATAATTGATTCATTTAGTTCATCATTCGCATTTGTTTCTGAAAATGTAGCCATTCTACAATCTTTTAGTTGTAATACTTCTGTACCACCTGTTTTATTTGTATTACTACTGATAAAAACACATTTTGATACTGATTGATATTGTTGACATAATATTTTTGACATTAAATTTAGTAGTACTGTTTTACCATTACAACCTTTACCATATAGAATAAAATATACTCTTGAATTAATATGACCTGTTAGACCATAACCTAACATCTTTTGAATATATTTCAAATCCTCTTCTTTATCACATGCGATAGCCCGAAGCATATTCATAAGTTCCTCAGGTCGATTTGTTGTATATTCAACAGGGCATGCAAAATTAAATTTATCATCTTTAGATATTGTTGATGTATTACCATCTCGTAAATCAATTTTTAAACAATTTTTAATAGGTAAGTGATGAGGAAGTACACGATTAAGGGTATCCATGAACTCATTATCAATGATTAGTGCTTCATATAGTTTATATATACTCCTTAATCTATTTTCAGAACATAGTTTATTAGTTTTTTTGTGAAGTTTTTCTAGTGCTTCTTTTGATACATTTTTAAAATCCATATATCTACGAAATGTTTGTTGAAAGAAAGCACCCATTGATGACATAATTTGATTTGGTTCAATAGGACTCCATAACATGTTAGATGTTTTAGACATATTGAATCCATATAAATATTTTTTTGAATACACATGTATTCCTCTATGCCATTCTTCATAAAATGAAGCGATATTACATTCATTTTCAAGAATTTCAAGGTATTGATCGATAGTTGGGTATTCGGATTCCATTATTATATTAAGATAACTAATCTTTAAGTCCTTTTATTTTTGGCTCACGTCCAATTTTATTTGGACTTTTAATTTGTCCAAAATGTCCAAATGTACCAATTTTTACCCCCTTTTTACAAACCTCCCTTAGAAACACTATTTCCCCGAGACCTATTAAAAAACTATACTTTTTTTGGCTTTTTTGGATTTTTGGACTTATTTAAGTATTATAATTACATTTCTCTACTATATTATTTTCATTTAATAAAAAAGGTTTACCACAACCATATATCCCATCAGAAACGAATTTATCACAATCTTTTTCTGAAGCGTGTTGAGGTATTTGAGTATATGTATCTTTAAATATACCACATCTAAATATTTTACAATTTAATTCTTCTACATATATCATTTGATCACAATGAGGACAATTAATTATTAGATTCATCTATATCAATTCTAGGTTTCTTTCCTTTTAATGAGTTTCTAAATATTTCTCTATCTTTTAATTCATTATTAATTTCTATTAATATATTTTCTGACCTATTAGTCTCTTCATTGACGAAAAACTTATATCGTGTATTCTTTTCTACATACTTTTCGAGTAATAAATTTAATTTATCATCTGGCATTGTTTTTAATAATTTAATATCCATTAATTATATAAGTTATTTCTTTTTAAATGGGGGTAAATTTTTTGTACCCTTTATTATTTGTTTTAATTTAATCTGTTCTGATAGATTAGATATCTCTGAAGGGATTAAAGGTGTTTTTGTTTTACTTATTTTTTTAGTAGGTCTGTATACAGGATAGTCTTTACCTCCTATATCTTTCCACTCTTCTTTGAACCATCTTTTGAGATCGGTAGGATCATCATCGTCTGTATATGTACCTCCCATACTCTTATATGTTTTGACGATGAATCCAGACTTATATGCACTAGGCTTCTCATATTTTTCATCTGCTATCTTTTTAGCTTTGTCATATAACTTTTGATTATCAATTTTAGGCATTTATTGTTATTGTTATTTTATTTTTATATATTATAATAAAAGATATATCTTAAATAAGTCCAAAAATCCAAAAAAGCCAAAAAAAGTATAGTTTTTTAATAGGTCTCGGGGAAATAGTGTTTCTAAGGGAGGTTTGTAAAAAGGGGGTAAAAATTGGTACATTTGGACATTTTGGTCTCAATCATGATAAAGAATAAATGAAAATAAGTAATAATAATGAATAAAGAAAAACAACTAAAGTTATATTCAAATATATTAATAGTTCAAAAAAAGGCCAAAAAACTTGGTTTAAACCCCGTTGAAATCTCATCGAGAAAAGATAAGAAATATATGACCCATGATGATGAGGGACATGTAAAACATTTTGGGCTGATGGGATATCAGGATTATACGAAAACAGGGGATAAACAGAAACGAGATAATTTCCGTAGTCGTAATCATGCATGGAAAGATGCTCCAGAATATAGCCCTGCCAATCTAAGTTATAATCTTTTATGGTAAGTCACCAGTCAAGATCCTTACGCTTATATTTTGTACAATTATCAAATTCTGATATTATATATTCTTGATAATATATACAATATCGCTTTTCAGGAAATACTGGTTTTGCCCATATACATCTATAACAATTCGATTTTAATGATACCACAATAGGTATAAATAATAATATCCATTTCATTAAAATATATAAACAATTAATCTTTATTATAATTAATGAAAAAGAATTTAAAAGAATTTGTAGAAGCAGGTTATAAAAAGAAATCTGATGCAAAAAATATTAATGGGTATATTCTTGATGAGGAGTTATCAACTAAAAGAAATAAGATTTATTATGATCCTAGTACAGGAAAAGCAGTTCACACAATTGCAGGAACTGACAGTATGACAGATTGGTCAAATAACCTTTTAATTCCTATTGGAATGCATGAATATTCTAATAGATATAAAAATTCAGAACAAATTCAAAAAGAGGCTAATAAAAAATATGGTAAATCAAATGTTGATTTAGTTACTCATTCACAATCTGGTAATATTGCTGAAAATTTAGCAAATAAAAAATTAGTAGGCGGAAATAATACAACTTTAAATCCTGCAATTATTGGAAACCATAATAAAGATGTTAAAGTTGTAAAGAGTATTTTAGATCCAGTTAGTTTATTAACTAATACAACAAAAAATGATATTAAAATTATTCCTAAAACTATTGATCCAATTGCAGAACATTCAACTAATATTCTTGATAAAACTAAAGATAGTGTTTTTAA
>Ga0181351_1000386_pt1 | contig 12374 bp, 8 predicted proteins | sample Su13VDMM15SD_FD_170485 | JGI IMG/M metagenome (GOLD analysis project Ga0181351, IMG submission 170485) | Freshwater viral communities from Lake Michigan, USA - Su13.VD.MM15.S.D | ecosystem: Environmental > Aquatic > Freshwater > Lake | place: USA: Michigan | collected 2013-07-16 | reverse complement strand
CTTAACTCAGTGAGAGATGGATGGAAATTGTCATTGAACGGGATGAACCGAATGAAGCAATCTCCAAATGCGCGAGGCAGTTGCGATGATTTTTCAATAATATAAAACATAACCTTTTTTTTTGTAGACTTAAATGTAATGTAAAAACTCTGACTTAAAAAGTTTCTTCTTGAAGATAAAGTTTTATTCCAGACATTTTCTTATCGGCCTGTTCTACTTCATCTATGTTAAAAGTTCCCCCTTTTCTAAAGGCCCCCGTTACATCGCAATTTAATACCACTGTTTGGTATAAAGGATTATTTTTAACAGAATTGTAAGTATCAATATTTATTTCTTTTATATAAACGGGAATAGTATGGATGTATTTAATAAAATATCTTAATACAAATTTTTCATCAGTTGATATATTCCCTTCTTCATCTTCTTCAGGAATAACATCATTTATATTAAAATAATATCCATTTACTTTATTATTTTTAACTAAACTAGATGCTAATATTAACTGCTTTGATCTTCCTGTATATACTTTTCCAGGATATGCTTTACCCTTCACCTCACAGTAATATCCTGTATAGGGATTATAATTAGAATCTAAATATTTTTCCCCTGATGTATAATTTACCTTTGCTATATTTTTAGGTGCTCTCATTATAAATTTTTAAGTATATAATCTTTAATTGTTTTACCTTCAGTTTCCTCTTTTGTACGCTGGCCTTTTGAATTGAACGCAATTTCACCATGTCCGAAAATTTGGTCTTTTTTAAATCCTAAAAATTGTATAAGGCGTGCTGCTGCTATCACCTGAACCGGTAATACATCTGCATCATTTTTTGCTACTACTTCTACACCTATTGATTTACCGTTATAATTTCCAGCATGCCATCCTTTAGCCCCATCTGGCATAAATCTATAAATTCCTCCATTTTTACCAATTACATATTGTGCTGGTAGGCCCCTATTATAGAAAGTTCTATAGGTGTGTATTGATCCTTCACGTCCGTCTTTTCCAGTGGTGCCTCCAGTGTGGTGAACCACAAATATTGATGGTGGGGAGGAAATAGTACCTAAATTAAATCTATTTAATTTTGTATCATCAATAATTCCCGCTTCTGTTAATAGTGGTATTTTTTGTTTTGATAAGTTTATATCTGATGTTCCTTTTGTAAAGGTGTATTTTGGATAGTATTTAGAGAAATTTTGGGTTGACACTGCTTCTCCTACTTTAACTAAAGTCCCTCCTGCTGCATTTTTTACATTTTCTTTCCATGTCCCAGTACCATCTGTGTGGTTAGAACTTCTTAATCCTCCCCCAGTACCTGTCTTAATTCTAGCAGTAGCATCGGTAACTTTACCTCCTTTTAAAGTAACATTAAATAAATCTGTTTCGGCACCGTCTGGTTCTTCTAAAATAATTGTTTGACCCTCTAATTTAGTTGTCCAACCACTATCATTAATTGTATGTCCTATACCCGTTAAAATATATCCTAATTTTCTACCAACACCGGTATCGGCATCCGTTTTATATCCTCTAGGAAGTAAATCTGGGTGAATATTGAACATATGTCCTATAATTAGATTTGATATACCATCTATTTCTAATGATAGTTTTGTTGGGATGATTGCTTTGAATTTAATTGGATTTTTAGATAATGCTCTAAAAATTGCTATAACATCTCTAAGAGCGCCTTCATATTTAGGTGCTACCTCTACATCAAAATCTGCTTCAAAATCAAATATCCAACTTTTACCCATCCAGCTAATAAATTCATATATAGGTAATAAATTAGTTAATAAATTTTCTAATTGAATAGCAGTGCTATCATCAGCACTCGTTGTATTCATTGCATTCATTTTAGGCTTTAAACGGTCTTTTACACCTTGGTTAAAACCAACCATAGTATCATTTTCTAACCCTAATTGTCCTCCACCTGTTTGGGCTCCTATTGCTACGATAGAAGATTGTTCAGAAAATATTTGTGATTCTAATGAATAATTTCTTACAGTAGAAAATAAACCATTATATTTTCCTGTAGGTGTTCCATCTTCTGAGTAGAATGTAAATGTATTTTTGTAAGCATCTGCTTTGCTTTGAGTATCTACAAAGTTGATGTCTATAATTCTAGCTATAGAATCGAGTGGATCAACATGTATATCAAAATTATTTACATTTCCTGTTGCAGAAGATATATCTGCTAGCATTTTCTTTAGAAAATCATACAGATTAATAGTGTTTTTTTCAGTTTTATCTCCTCCTTCTAATCCAGGATCTTTACTTATTTCTAATAAATAACGTAAATTAATATATATGTTTCCTATTTGACCTAGACCTGCTTTGCAAGCAGGATCTGCAGTTCCCTTAGCATCAGATACAGAAAATGGTTCTAAATTATCCATAAATGCGAGATCGTCCGCTGCATCTTCTTGTTTATCTTTTATTTCTTTTATTTTTTTATCTGCTTCGATTTGGGCGGTAACTGTTGCTTTTTGAGCTTTAATTATACCTATATCTGTTCCTTTTAAGTTTTTTAAACCTAAAGAAATCCCTTCTATTTCTGATTCTGTAAGAGCTGTATCTAAAAAATCATAAAATTGTTCGTATTGATATTGATCATTTCCACCTGTAGACACCATTGGAATATTGAACCCATCCTTTTTTTCAACTTTTACTGCTAATTCATATTGTCTTTGTAATTCAATAGCAGCATTATCTTCCGTAATACCAGCTGTTTTACAAGCATCAAAATATCTTTTAAAAGAATTTTTAATTACATCTTCATCACTGTTGAACTTTACAACTTCTGGTATTATTGTATTGGTTATTACTATTTTAGCCGCAGCTTCTACTGATATTAAGCTTGAATAAAAATTAATATTAGAAGTAACTTTTGGTCCTGGATCTCCAGTAACAGTTGTGGTTGCCTCTGAACCGGAAGGGGTTGTACCTAAATCTTCAGGTAATTTGAAAGCTCCCCAAATATCATTTTTAATTAAACATACTGTAGGGTTTACAGATATTTGTAGGGGGTGACATAAGCTTAATAAATAAGGAGCTTCTGGTTTTTTTAAATTTTCAGAAGACATTTTCCCCCCGTTTTGATAAGGTCTATCGCTTGTTGTTACACCAATAATTGGTTTATTTGCACCTTCTGCTACAATGCCTACTGTTATGTGATTATTTATTAACTTGCATAAAGATTCTAGTGTAATATATTTCTGGCGATCACCATCACCAAAATCTTCGTCTTTTTCACCCTCCCCATGTAATTCAATATCCATGGTGAACATATCATATGTAACACCATCTTTATCAGTTACTTCATATTTAGCACTTGCATTTTCTGATTCAACAGAACACCATAGTTCATATATTAATCCTGAAATAAAGTTTCTGGAGTAGAATGTTTTTAATTTATCCGGGGCTGGAACAGATGCTGAGTCTTTTATTTTTAAATATCCACTAGTTTGTAGTGATATTAATGATAAATTAGCGGCTTGGTAGTTTATTTTTAATGATTCTATCATTTCACCGATAGAAATTAGAGTTGTTGAGCAATCATATCCTCCATCTGGTCTTGCGGACCATTTATAGTTTTTTACTATACCTAAAAACCCACCATAGTTTCCTTGTGCTGTTTCTTCTTTTTCAAACAATTGTTGAAAGACATTTTGATAATCTTTACCATTAAGATTACTATCAAATATATTAAATGGAGTTTCTGGGGTTGTTACTAAATCTCCAGTATTATTAATATAAGCAGTCCAGCCCCATTCTAATAATACAGAATAACCTGGTCTCATATAAAGTAATTCTAAATCTTCTAATTGAGTTATATCCCAACAGTTAAAATTTATTGTTACTTCTCTTAATGAACCATAAGCACCTTTTGATTTAACATCAGCGCCTGTAATTCCAGGCATTGGTCTAACACCATATAAATGTGTTTTACCACTTGGTGTTTGTAATGAATATGCATTTTCAGGACCTTTACCAACACCACTTTTTAATTTATCGTTGTATAAAGCACCTCCCGTTAAAACATAATTTTTAGCTAAAGCCCCACCATCCTCATGAACATCAACAGATGAAGACATTCTTAACCATGATTTTGAACCATTATGGATTGCTACATCTTTTAAATTACGTCTAGCAAGTGCCTCTCCTCTTTTTAAGAGTTGGTTTTTAATATGAGACGGAAATGATTCTTTAAATATAGACATAACATTATTTGTAATTTAAATCATTAAACAATTTTAAAACGGCTCCTAAATCTGTTGGTATTCTTAATTGAGTACCTGGTGTTAAGAACATAGATCCTTTGTTTATATTATTGTTTGCTGATGATATAATCCACCAGTATTCTGGGTTTTTATAGTATGAATAGGCTAATAGATCTAATCTATCTCCTATTGTTGTAATAACATATATATCATCCTCGGTTAAAGGAATATTTGGGTATCTCTTTAACTTAAGGTATTTAGTACCTGTTAGAGTTTGTATAATATCTCTTGTTGTGTATCTCATTATCTAGCTTGTGATCCTGTTAAATAACCAGTTCCGGATATTGGGTTTGTTAAATAATTTAAAAATCCACCTTCTTTATATGTAGGTAATTCTTTTCCAATAATAGTAAAATTAAACTGTGCATTTACATACATTGCTAATTTTTCATCTATGTCCCAAGATGAAGCATCAGGTATATCAAAAGAAACTGATGTTAATATTCCTGGTTCATTTATCAAATAACTTCCTAATGTCACTTTCGTAATAATTCCACCTAATCTGTTATTACTATCATATTTTCCAGCACCTGCTGATTGCAATTCACTCAATGCTCTATGTTTTTCAAACAGATGTGTTTTGTTGAAACATGGAATTTGTATATTAAAACTTACATCTCTCTTATGTTCGGTGAATGTATAAAAGCTTTCTGACCTCCCCACATATTTTACTGGGTTCCAAGTTGAATTTGAATTGTATTTAAAGCCTGATAAATATGCTGAGAATACTACATTTCTTGCGTCTGTAGCTGTGAATGGGTCTATCGTATCAAAACTTACTAGCATTATATCTCTATCGCTTCTATCAAAATGAGGAGTTACACGAGTCCCGTTGAAATAAAAACCCTTTTTACTTGCTCTATTTACAGACACCTCTGCTAATTTATATGATTCAGCATCAGGTGTTGATACCATTTCTCCATTTTTATAAAAGGTTTCCAAACCACCTTCCATACTAGAAACATTTACAATAGATGCTTTAACTGTTTTTGATACTCCCGGTTTCCCACTTGTAACAACTACCTCATCTAATGTCCTTGGATTATTAAAAAGAGAACCGGTTGCTAACTGAGCATCAACTTCTGCTTGAGTTTTACCAGTAAATGTTTTAGTTGTAGGAAGTTGATCTCCTAATGTACCTATATTAACACTCCCTGATGTATCATTTTGAATTTTAATTCTTCTATACCCACCTATATATTCTGTGTTTTCTTTTTGATTTTTTAATACAAAAAATTTATCAGGTTGAGCAGCTATTGTTGGATTTATTGCAGGAACCGAATCAACCCCTTCAACTACAAAAATCTTTCCATCTCCAATATCATCTCGTAATTTACTTGTTGAAACTCCGGTACTATAAAAAAACTCAGTTTCTGGTTTTCTGCTTAAGACATGGAATTGATCGATTTCTTCAATCTTATTTAAAGGAATAGGAATAGATTGTGGAGATAAAATGGATCCAGTATCCCAACCACCATCACTTTTCTCAAACACACTTGGTTCTGTTAATGGATTAACAGATAAACTTCCGCTTATAGTTTTTAAAGTAGATTGAAAAAAGGACTCATCTATTTTTATTTTATCTTCAGTAAAAGCATATCTATTAATAATGGTTCTTCCTATACCATATAATGATTTAGGACCACCATTGTAACTATCAATAGTTAATGTTTTTGTATCTAATTTATTTCTTTTAAAATCATTACGAGTAAACTTAGAACGAACAAATTTAGAACGAACAAAATTATCATTACCAAAGTCTTTAGACCATTGTCTAAAACGTCGATTTTCACTTCTATTAAATCGTCTTTCTAATCTATTACCAAATCTATTAAGTTGTCTATTAAATCTATTATCGTCTCTATTAGCTTGTCTTCCCGCTCTATTATTTTGTATATTTTCTTGTCTTGCCTCTTTTAAATTAAATTGTTTGCTAATGTCTCCTTCGTTATCCCCTAAATTAAATTTACTTGTTAAGGAAACTAATCTATTATCATCAGCAATTTTATTATTCTCTGCAACTACATTAATGTATTTAGTACTTTCATCCATTACTGGTAAAAGACCATGTCTCATTAAATGACCACCAAATGCATTAAGAGGAACTTGAGCAATTGTGTTAATGCCCAAATTATATAAACGAGTTGAACCAACTTTACCTAATAAACCACCAAGTCCTTTTTTAGTTTCAAGTTTAGGGTTGGATAATTGCAATCCAACTTGTTTAGCTATGAATAAAGGACCTTTAGGAAAATCTTTAAGAAATTTACCTATACGAATCGTATCAACTATTGATGCATTTAAAGCTCCTATAGCTCCACCTCTGATTAAACCATCATCAAATTTAGTAAGTCTGGTTCTAGTAAGGGGTTTATCTAAATCTTTTAATTCGGTTTTTATATAAGGTTGCCCACTGTTACCTCCATCTGAAGTATCATTACCATACTTCAAACTGCGTAGTTTGGTAGCATTTAACTGTGTTATTATAGGCATTCCTTGATTTGTTTATTAATAACGACCTTCAGTTGGACCTAAATCGCTATATTTACGACCTGTTTTTGATTTGTATTGTTTTGCACGTGGATTACGTGGGGCTTTAGGATCTAATTCATCTAATGTAGATTCTGGTCTAACTTTAGAAGAACCATTAAAGTCAACTAATTTAACTTTAGGATCTGTATGCACTGAATATTGGTTGTGTAACTTATCAGTTGCAGTACCAGCAAAATATCCAAATTTGTTAGCTGCTAATCCATTAGCGGTTAAGCCTAATTTGCTTTTGTCTTTTTGATTAATGATTGCCATTTTTATTTTAATTTAAAATTGTCTATGTATAAATATTTACTTAGGCTGTTTTATAACGGCCGTTCATATTTTGTGTTGTACCTACCTTCACACTATCCATCATCACTATACCTTCTTTATTGATTAACTGACCAATAGCGGCTCTAACTTCGTTAAGGGCGGATACTACTGGTGATAGATCAATAGCGCCACCACCTCCACCACCTTCACCACTCATTAAATCGGTACCTACTTTAATTTTACCATCTGCACCATACATTGCTTTATCATTTGGATCCATTTGTACAGATCCGAATTCTCCAGTCATCACAGGGCCTTTGCTTGGATCAACAATACCATCTTTCATAGCCATATAAGTACCTAAAGCACCCATAACAGCTGCTAATCCTGCTACAATCCATACTGTAGCAGCACCGAATGAAACAGCTTCTGCTGCAACTACTGTTGCTGCGGCTGTTGTACCAGCTATTGCTGCTTCTGCACTTTTTAAACCTAATAATATTGGTAATTTTGCTATATATCCTATTATGCTTTTTAAACTAAAACCATCAAACATGGCTTTTGTTCTAGCTGCTATAACAGCAGCAGCATCATAAGTACCTATTATAATTTTACGGGCTAAACTTTTTTCTTCTAATCCCAAAGCAAAAGCTTTAATACCAGAAATACCTTGTTCTCTTATTAATGAAAATAACAATTGAGCATTGCCTGCTATTTTAGTTAAAAGGGATTCTTTTTCTAATGCTGTTTGTGTTCTTTTAGAAGCAATTGTTGCTAATCCCATATTGGCAGCAATCATGTTTTCACCCTTAGAAGCTATATCAAGTCCTAAACCTATTCTCTTATAAGCATTAATAGCCATTTGTGAAGCTTTAATACCTAAAAATATTCCTCCTATTATTTTAAGAGGAGTAGCCATATAATTAATTATATTTAAAGCACCACTTAATAAATCTAAGAATGAACCTAAAGGACCTGCCATTAAGTTACCAAATATACTTTGTAATTTCTCTACAGCAGCATTAAACTTATCTTGAACGTTTTGTCTTTCAAGAGCTTGTGCTGCTTCTTCTTCTGTTATTTGTTGTAAAGATTTACCAGATTTAACTGCTTCTTCTCTTTTTCTTAATTGTTCAGATAATTTATCTGAGGTTGTTCCTAAAGATTGAGCATAAGCATTTTGTGCTAATACATTCATTTTAGAGAACTTGGTAGCAGTCATACCTTGGTTTGCCAATTCATTAGCAACACCTACCATATCTCCTTGTAAAGCTAATGATCTAGCTCTTTCTAAATTTAAAGCCTGACCTGTTAATAGTTCAGCTTTTAATTCGTTTTCAATTGATGATTCAAAATTTAATAAAGATTCTGCTTGTGACTTGGTGTCTTCTAATGTAGTACCTAAGGCTTTCATAGCCACTACTGCTTTAGCTATACGCTCAGGATTATACCCTAAATTAGCAGCTAATTGGCCTGATACTTTAACGGCTTCAGCTAGTGCTGATCTAAAATCAATACCAACTTTAAGTTGATTTCTTGCTGTTGCTAAACCTCTAACAAATGATCTATATGTTTCTTCAGATGATTTACCAGACAATGCAGAATATCTTTGAACTTGAGCGGCTTCATCTGCTTGTAAACCAACTTGTTTAGTTAATTTAATCTGAGTTTCAAGTTGGTCTGCTGTAAATTCATAAGCAAATCCAGTTGCTTTTACTAATTCACCAAATGCTTGGGTTAAATTAGCAGTATTAACATTTAGATTTCTTGATGAGCTTTCAATAGCAACCATCTTTTCTCTAAAGGCATCCGCTCTTTGAGCTCCATATCCTAATTGCTTTCCTAATTCAACTGCTTGTGCATTTGCATTTAAAGCAGCTTTAAAGAAGAAATTAGCAATTTTTAATAATATAGTTAGTTGTGTAACGGGATCTTTTAATGCTTGTCCTATTCCAGAAGCTGTGCCTTTTACCCCCGTCATTAACACATCCCACTTAGATCCAGTTTTAGCAACTTCTCTCATGTCTTCCTTTAGATTTTCAAAGAAGGTACTACTAATACCTAATTTACCTAAAGCACCAACAATACCATCTACTATCTTCCCGGATATACCTAACTGTTGAGTAATTCTTTCTTCTTCTTTTAATCTTTCTTTTACAGCAGCTTTTAGATTTTCATATCCTAATTCTTGATCTTTTAAAAATGTGCTAGCTGTTCTTATATTTTCTTCTAATAGTTTTTTCTCAGCACTCAATGCTGCTCTTTTTTTAAAAGATAAATCTTCACTTTTTAGAGCATTTTTTACATCCGCTAAACGCTCAACATTAATTTTTCTACTAATTTCTAAATTTTTCTGTTCTTGTTTTAATGTTTCAAGACTAGTTTGTAATTGTTTTTTAGTAAGGGTTGAAATACCATCTTGATCATATTTTAGTTTAGAAGCTATACTACTTAATTTTTCAAAGGATCTGCTAGTGTCTCTAGTAGAATTCTTTGTTTTATTTATTTCAACTAAACTTTTTTTTAATATTTCATAAAAAGTATTAATATCTGAGTTTATATTTTTTTGTTCATTTCGTAATGAACCTAATTCTTTTCTAAAATCCTCAGCACCACCAACTAATCTTTCGAAAGCTTTAGCATCAGAGATAGTAATATCTCTTAGCTCTTTCATTAGTTTAATCAATTCTGCCGCTTCGGCGGGGGATATTGGTGTATTATCTGGCATTACTTTTGTTTAGTATTACATCGTATAAATATAAAAAGCGCCTATTTTTTAGGCGCTTTCGTTGAATATGTGGGTCGTGATACGTTTGGTGTTAGTGGTTTAGACGATTGGTTTGATTTATTTTCAAGCTGTTTATTTTGTTTTTCCATCGCTTCATTTTCATCATCATAAAACTTTTTCATTTTATGGAATGTAAATCGACGCAACCATATTGGCATGTTATACACTGTATTCCAATCATATCCACCTTTTCCATGAAATACTATTTCGTGGATTTGGTCAAATATTATAGGTCTATCTTCCTGAGTCAGGCCAAAAAAAGTTAATTCCTACTGGAATTGAAATGCCCTCCTCTGCACCTTCCTGGTAATAAGTCATATCAATATCTGGTTGGATTTGTGCATAATACTCACGTAACGCTCTAGCATCTTTTGCTGTTAAACCATTATCAACAAAGTCACGAATAGTTGCTAATTCTCTATTACCATTAACAGCTGTAATTATATATTTTAGGCGTGTAGTAATTTCAAATGAACTTTGTGGAGATATTTTCTTTAAACCCTTAATTTCGGCATCAATTTTTTGTTCATCACCGTGTGTTAAAAGTTTAAATGATACTGTATTTCCTGATAAAGGCATTTTGAATGTAAATTCATTTGTACCTTCTTCAAATAATGATAAATCAACTTCTTTTTCTTTTAAGGTTGATAAATCAACAATGATTATTTCTTCAGCACCTGTCTCGTAATTATAATTTTTAAATTGATATTCAGCACCATATCCTAAAATACGAGCGCCTAACAGTATAGCGTTTTTATCGCATACTAATATATCATTAAAACTAACTGGTGTTACTATCAATGATTGCATTACTCTGTTGAGTACTGATCCATCTTTAATATAATTGGCGTTAGTAAGAATATCTTCTTCCTTAGCTGTCATATATTTCATTTCAATTTCACCTTTAGAAAGTGGTGAATCTTTTGGATATAATAATCCTTTGGAAGGCAACGAAACCGTTTCGGTTGGCATTTTAAAATCGCTCATATAACATTTTTATTTTGTTCGTATATAAATATATAGAAAAAAGAAAGCGTCTGCAAAGCAGACGCCTCTAGGAAAAGAAATATGAAGGGAATTAAAAATTCAATACACAGTAATCCATAGCAATAGTAAGGGAAATGTTAACTGCTGCTTCACTAGACCAATCGTACTCACCGAAGTTTGCTGATTTTACATAAGCACCTTTGATTACCCATTCGCTAACGATGTCACCTACTGGGCCTAATACGTTTAATACTAAATCTTTTTTATAAAAATCAGAATAACCATCACGGCCTGTTACTGATTCGTGTGCCAAACGAGCCCATTCCATTACAGCTTGAGCACCACTTGGAGTGATTGGATCATAAAGTTCTAAGTTCATATCTTGCCACTTAACTTTACCTTTTACTTTACGGTAAACGTTGATGTGATCTAATATGATTTCACCTGCATCAAATTGAGGTGACGCTGCCTTCTTAATCAAGTATGCCGGAATACCATCCACATACATGATGAAACGGTTTTGCACCTTTGGTTCGAAAGCGGTGAACATTATTTGGTTTGCGTCTAATACAGCCATTTTATGTTAAATTTTGTCTATTAATAAATATTATTGTTTATAACTCTTACGCTGGGAATGTTGCCCCAGTTGGTAATACTGTGAAATCTAACACAATGAATTCTGCTGTTTTACTTGGTTGTAAATAGATTTGACCAACTAATTGGTTTCTATCGATTACATCAGGTGTGTTATTAGAATCATCCATTACCACTTTATAAGCATATAAACCTTGACGTTGTACTACTGATTCTAAGTAAGGGTTTGCAATGCTCATAAATCTGTTTCTTGTAGCTGCTGTATTTTGTTCAAATACTAATGAACGACCTACTTGACCTAAGAAACCTTTCAATGTGATCAATAAACGACGAACGTTAATTCTATCCAATGAAGTTGATTTTTTCTGTAATGTCTTTTGACCAAACGCTACAACACCTTCTCCAGGGAATGAAGCTAATGGGTTAATGTTTGTATCATATAAATTATCACGATCTTCTTGAGATAATCTTCTTTCAGCTCTTAATACTGATCCAATTCCACCGCGGTTTAAACCTGCTGGAGCGAACCATTCAGCACCTACTTGGTCGTTGAACGCGAACACACCACCCATTACTACAGATGGAGGACACCATACAGCCTTACCTAAGTTAGAACTGAATAATTGTACCCATGGGTAATAAGCAGCTCCGTAACTTGAACCATTAGCAGCAGCAGCTGTAACAGCAGCAGCTACGTTAGCTCCGTATGCTGTAGTATCGATAATTGCCATTGAATCACCTCTACCTTCACACACTGCAATTACGTCATCTGAAATTGAACTTAAAGCACCAGTACCTAATGTTACACCAGGAACTAATAATAAGTTAAAGCTATAATCATCTTTATTTGATAATAAAGTTAAAGCAGCTGCATAATCAACAGCAGCAAATCCTTGACAGTTTGTAGCTGCGGTATCATCCT
>Ga0181351_1000385_pt1 | contig 12376 bp, 16 predicted proteins | sample Su13VDMM15SD_FD_170485 | JGI IMG/M metagenome (GOLD analysis project Ga0181351, IMG submission 170485) | Freshwater viral communities from Lake Michigan, USA - Su13.VD.MM15.S.D | ecosystem: Environmental > Aquatic > Freshwater > Lake | place: USA: Michigan | collected 2013-07-16 | reverse complement strand
ATCATATCAACTGCTTCCCCAACATCACCAAAGGCAGTCGATATAACCCCAGCCTGTTCGGCGGCTCCCTCGCCCAAGCCCTCTCCCACCCCGATCTGGATTACTTCCTCTTTGACACGGAGAAGGAACTTTTTGAATGGTTGGTCAAATAACCCTGAACCCGCGACTTGCAGTTGAAGGTCGCAAGTGAACCTCGGGGGCCGCGCATCCATAACCAACGCGGACTACATACACATGAAAAACAAACTCAGGCCAAAGCTAAAAACGACAACCGTCGATCAGGTCAATGCCGCTGTGCGCTACCTTGTCCAACTCAACATTACCCAGTTCAAACCTTTGCGCGAACTGGATGCCTTCCTCCTCCGTCAGATGAACCTACCACCGAAAACAAAATGAAACCACCACAATACACCGTCTTGGAACTGATCGAACGTCTCCAAGAAGAACACGCCAAGCTTGGCAATCACCCCTCCGTGAAGATTGAATTTAGTTCTGGCGCAGACGAGGTCACGGCCCACGTCCCAACAGGCAGACCCCCCTTTATCATTATCCCCCATGAGTAATCCCTCCCACCAAGACCGCACCATCCCTGAGCAAGTCGAATTCGCCTACCTCACCCTCCTCGGGCATCTAGAACACCTTGCATCCCGCATGCAGGAAATGAAGGACAGCCCCGAAGACATCGACGACGACTGCATCGAAGCACTGCATGATCACGTCAACCGCATGCTCTCGAAGAACTTTCGCCTGAGACACAAGGTCAACAGCCTCAACCAGCAGCATCAATAGCATGAGCAAAGACGTATTGAAGCTTATATCGCAAGAAGACTGGGTCACTTATTCGGACCATGCCATAGCTAAAAACAACGGGCTGAAGGTGACATCAGTGCGCTACTATCGGCAAGCCAATGGTCTGCCCAAAGGCCAACGCAAGGTCGGAAGTGGTCGTCCACCGAAGTATGACCTGACCTTGTTCTCGCATCTGCGGGACGACAAAGGGAATGCTGACCGAATCGGATGCTGTATCGGCTACGCGGGCATGCTCAGGCGCAGGTTTCGCCCAGAGGATATAGCTTGACGCATTGGCTTTCGTGTTTCAGTTTATAGAAACCGATGCCTGACAAAACCAAAGCCACCAAGTCCCGACAGAAACGCATGAAAGATGCGAAGATACTCGGGGAAAAGTTACTCGCAGCACGCCTTGAAAAGGGGCTGACCTTGGAGCAACTGGTGGGGCTGAGTGGAGTCGGCATTGGGACTATATCTGAGCTTGAAAGAGGACTGAGAATGCCAAACACAAGTACGCTTGTATCATTGGCCGAAGTATTGGAAGTCTCATTAAAAGTACTCACAGGAGCATAGCATGCCCAACAGATATTTCTTTGGTAATTCGGTAAAGACCAGCCGGGTAGGTGCCTCATCGGCACGAAACTTCCGCGAACTGGTGCAACGTCATCTCGAGCCTGCGTTCAAGCTGAATGTAACACGGGAGCACTACCTTGGTCTGACGACGAAGGCAGACAAGCTGGACGCAAAGGACTCGCCATACTTGGTAGCCTGCACCTTCAAAGAGTTGCAGACAAGCAGGGCAATCGAGAACGCGAACGACTGCTGCAACGTCCTCTTCATCGACATCGATGAAGAGGCGGATGGCGTTTGCCCAGCCGCTCCATTCGTCAGCAACCCATCCAGCTTGGCCCGACTGCTGGCACCCTTCTCCTTCGCTGCATTTGAGACTGCCTCATCGACCAAAGCGAAGCCGAGGATGCGTATCGTCGTCGATGCTGAAGGCATCTCTCTGGCGGACTATCCTAGGGCAGTCCGAACCATAGCTAAAAACGTGGGGCTGGTCAACGTGACGCGGGAATCGATGGTGCCGAACCAGCCGATGATCTGCCCGAGCCTGTTCCTCGATCAAGACCCTGACGTTGAGCACCCGATGGTCTACAGCAACGTCAAAGGGGAGCCTTTCACAACGGCACACATCGAGGATATCGACCCATCGAAGCCTCAAAAGAAAGCCCAGAACAAGGCGTCGGACGACGACGATGGTCTCGAATACCTGCGTGCCCAGCTTGAGGGGATGACGCTTGAAGCCACTCGACCTGTCCTGTATTCACTCAGCCCAGACGTATCCTACCCAGAGTGGTTCGAGGTCTGCGCTGCGCTCAAGCACCAGTTCAGCTTCACTCCTGAAGAGGAGGAAGCTTACACGATGTTCGACCAATGGTCCGCAAAGGGGAGCAAGTATGTATCGCAGGAAGATACACGGGCAAAATGGAACAGCGCGAAGCCCAGCCCGAAGGGACGCATCCCTGTCACGATCCGCACGCTGATCAAGCGGGCATCAGACGCAGGATACAGTGCAGGAGAGGTTAAGGAAGCATGCTTTAATTCCGTGATGACCTACATCATGGAAACAGCGAAGACGCTCTACGATTTCAGCAATGTTGCTCTGAGCAAAGTCGCGGGCTTGCCCCTGCTGACCTCCGTTGAGGAGGACATGTTGCTCACTGCCATCCGCACCACGCTCCGTGAGAAGCGTCAGGAAACGGTCACAGTCATCGCTCTGCGTAAAGACCTCAAGAAGCTCAGGGACCACCGCGAGCGCAAGCAGGACACCGAGCAGAAAGACGAGCCAGCATGGTCGAAAGGCTGGTGCTACGTCACGTCAGAGGAGATGTTCTACAAAGCATCGACGCACCAGAAGCTCTCAGCCGAAGCTCTCGACTCTGCCTTTGGTCGTTACCTGTTACCAACTGAGGAACAGATCATCGCCGCTGGTCGCGAGGTCACGCAGGCTGAACTCAACAAACCCCTCTACCTGCCTCGGAACTACCTGCTCCACCACAAGCAGTGCCTGATCGTGGAAGACTACACTTATGACCCAACGAACCCAAAAGACATCTACATCGAAACGCCAGAGGGGGTCAAATACGTGAACACGTATCGCCGCTCCTTCCCAAAGGCAGACAAGACTCACGCAGATAAGGCGGGAGCACTCTGGAACAGGCACATGGAGAACCTGATCCATGAACCTGAGTATCGCCGAATCATCACGGACTACATCGCGCACATTGTCCAGTTCACCGGACGGAAGATACGCTGGGCACCGCTCATCCAAGGTGCCGAAGGCTGCGGCAAAACCTTCTTCGCGAAGATGATGTCCGCGATTGTTGGACCGGAGAACGTGAACTACGTCAACAACGATGCCATCAGGTCCACTTGGAACGATTGGAGCTACGGTTCACAAATCATCATCATTGGGGAAATCCGTGTAGCAGGTCACAATCGTCACGATGTGATGAACCGACTGAAAGACTTGGTGACCGATGATCGCATCGCCATTACCCAGAGGAACCGTTCGGTCAGGACCGTGGATAACACCACCAACTACGTCATGTTCACCAACTTCCATGACGCTCTGGCGCTTATGAGTGGCAGTCGCCGCTACTTCGTTGTGAAGTCCGCTTTGCAAACCGAGCAGCAGGTCAAAGCCCTTGGTGAGAACTACTTCAACGAACTCTTCGACATGATCACGGAGAACGCCGCAGGTCTGCGGTATTTCTTTGAGAACCACGAAATCTCCGACGACTTCCCGTGCGATGGTCGAGCACCAAAGACCAAGTATCTCGACGAGGTCGTCGAAGACAGTGCTGATGAACTTACCGCCACCCTTCGCCAGTTGGTCTATGAAGGCGATCACCAACTGATCCAGCGTGATCTCATCTCATCCAGCGTCCTGAAAGCCGCTCTCGAGTTTGAGGGCATCCGTGAGACTGCACCGCGTATCGCCAAGAGGCTGCGCGATGAGAACTACATTCGCGTTGAAGGTAAAGGAACCTACATCAACGGGACACGCGAACACCTATGGGTCAAGTGTGGCGAACTGGTCGGACTTAGCCCTGATCAAGTCCGTGAAGTGGCAAGGCAACGACATAACAAAGAACCAAACAACACAGAAAATGATACTAACGATGAAGACCTCTGTTAAGCACAGAATGGAAATGAAGCCAGAAAAAGAGCAGCTTGACCTGTTACGACGTGCGAAAGGCATGCTTGACGCAGGATATTTGATCACAACCACAGAAAAGCGTTGCAAGACCAGCATAAAAATTCTACGAAAGCTAGCGGCTAAAAACAATTTTGAGCTTGAAAAGCCACGGTTAACCCTCCGTCGATAATTTCCTGTAGCCATAAGGCGAAAGAAAAGAAAAACACACCCACCCCCATACCAATGAAAGACATCCTAAACGCAATATTCGCAACTCTCATCGCTCCCCTCATCGAAGCGATTGACCGAAACACCACAGCAGTCGGTGGCTTCTGCCAGCCTGCTGCCGCCCCAACCACGCCGTACCCTGAAACAGCCCCAGAAGTGTCTGAGAAGCCCACAGACGCAGGCAAAAAGGAAAAGGGTAAGAAGACCAAGGCGACCCCCGTTGCGGCTCCTGTAGAGGCTCCTGAGCCTTCTCCAGCTTCCGCCCCTGAAGCAGAAGATGACGGTGAGGGCGAGGGTGAATATGTTCCGACAGGCGACGAGCTTGTAGAGATCATGGAACCCCTCCGTCCAAGCAAGGAGCTTATCGCCGAACTCATCGCATTCAAGAAGGAGACGCTGGACTATCAGGCACCCGCACGCACGATGACTGACCCAGCCATGCGAGCCAAGTTCCACGAAAAGATTCTGGAACTCTTGGAGCGTCAGCAGGCATAACCAAGCCAACCCCACAATCGGGCGATGATCTTCGGGTCATCGCCCTTTGGCGGTATCACCCTATGAAAATAAACCTGAATGCCTCCGCAGCAAAGACATGGACAGAATGCACCGCACAACCGCAATACGTCGCCGAGAATGCCGACCGTATACCTCCACAGAATACCGAGTATTCCGTTGAAGGCACCATCGCTCACTCGGTGGTCGAAGCGTTCCTGAAACGTGAAGACCAGAACGACTTTCGAGGTCTCCCCGAAAAGCACACTCAGGAGATGATTGGACACGCGAAGGACTTCGTGAAGTTCTGTCGGGACCGTCAGGCTGACGCAGTATTCTGGTGCTCGGAGTTGAAGGTGGACCTCTTCTACATGCCCGGTCGCAACGGCTACGTCGATTATTGCTCCGTCAGCGAAACCGACATCCACATCATCGACTACAAGTATGGCGTCGGAGTCGCGGTCAACGCCTTCGAGAATCTACAGATGGCGATCTATGCACGGAGCATGATCAAGCAGCAAAAGCTCAATCCACCAAAAGATTTCAGGATCAGCATGCACATCGTGCAACCGAGAGTCCGTCAAGGAGACAAGGTGTCCACATGGACGATCAGCTACGCCGAACTGGTTCAGTTTACCGATGACAGAATCCTTGGTCCAGCAGAAGATATCAAGGCCAAAGCCCTGACTCTAAAATTCGCGCCAAGCAGTGACACCTGTCAGTTCTGTCCGGCATCCTCGTTTTGCACAGCCCGTGTGGCATGGATGCTTGGTGATACACCGCTTGAGAAAGTAGTGAAAGGGAAAGCCGAGCCAAAAGCATTGCCGAAAGCCGCAGACATCACCCCAGATGTCTTGTCAAGGATGCTGCTCAAGGCACCTGAGATCAAGAAGTGGTTGTCCAAGCTTGAAGAGTATGCACTTGAGATGGCGTTGGACGGCAAGACGCTGCCTAACATGAAGCTCGTTCAGGGCAAAGGAGGTCACCGCAAGTGGATCGACAAGGACAAGGCCAAGGAACTGTTGCTTGAGACGTGCAAACGTGAAGACGTGATCACCGAAGAAATCATTTCCCCAACCAAGGTCAGTGAGTTTGAGTTTGATTTCCCGAAAGAAGCATGGGCCAAGATTCAAACGCTGATCATCAAGCCAGAAGGTGGCCCGACACTGGTCTCAGAAGATGATCCCCGTCCTGAATACAGCCTCGTTACCGAGTCATTTGAAGATGAATCTTCAGATATTTGCTGAAACACTTTGACTTGTTTCTGGAAACAGAATAAAGTCTCACCCAGACCGAAGGACAATCCAACGGTCTTCAACCAAAAACCCACAAAACCACCGAAAATGGCTACTACACCCACCCAAACTAACCCTGCAAAGGTCCGCCTTCGCGATGTCCGTCTCAGCTTCTCGTCTCTGTTCACGCAGAGCGCGTCCGTGAAAGACGGTCCGCTCAAGTATCGCGCCAACCTGATTATCGACCCGAACACGGTCGAGGGGAAAAACAACCTGAAGCTCCTGCTCAAGGCCCGCAAGGACGTTGAACTTGAGAAGTTCGGCAAAGAAATGGAATACAAAGACCCGAAGCGTCTTTGCATCAAGAAAGGGGACGACCAAATCTCCGAGAAGACTGGCGAGCCGTATGATGGCTACGCCGGAATGATTATCGTCAGCGCAACCAACGGGAAGAAATTCCCTATCGTGGACAGCGACCTGACTCCCCTCAGTGCCGAAGATGGCAAGCCCTACAACGGCTGCTACGTCAATGTCCAGATCACGCTCTACGCGATCAAGGACAAGGACAAAGGCGGCAACGGCTGCTTCGCATCTCTTGATGCAGTGCAGTTCAAGAAGCACGGCACACCGTTTGGTGGCGGAGGCGTGAAAGCCGAAGACGTGTTTGAGGTCGAAGAACTCGACGAGGACGACGTGTAACAAATCTGAGACCGTGTGGCGGTTTATGCGATTCCACAAAGCACGGGGCAACAGGGGGCGGAGCGACCCCTTCTCTTTTCTTTTCTTTTCTTATACTTACTATAACATGACGACAATCTCAAAAGCCGAAGCCGAAGCCAAGGGCATGAAGCCCCTCACCATCGCCGCTCACCCCAACGACATCTTTCTGGTCAACGTCATCGCTGACATGAAGAGGGTGCAAGGGACCAAGTGGGCCTTGGTTCAATACAAAGACGGAGGCGACATCGAAGTATGGCGTGTGCCGATTGAACCAAACAAAGAAGGCCCGCTGGAACGGCTTTCCTCCAAGGTCAATTAACCCATTATGAAACCCAAATCCAAAGCCAAGGGCAACGCCGCAGGAAAGCAATTTGTCCCGCAACCTAAAAAGGTCGCTGCTAAAACAAAACCTTACCGCTAACGTGAAGGAGACTTTAAAATGACAAAGGATGAAGTCGATGATCTGGCGGATGAGTTCGATACAGAGCTAATTCGGATGGATGGGTACGATGATTGTATCGTGGGTATTGTGGAAAGATTCGGTCAAGTTCCTATATTCTGCTACGATAAGGAAAAAGTACTCTCCAAGCTGGAAAGCGATGGTATGTCTTCGGAAGAAGCCGAGGAGTTCTTCAGCTTCAATCAGATAGGGGCTTGGGTGGGAGAAGCTACTCCATGTTTCCTTACTATTGTTGAAAAGACATAACTTCCTAGAATGTTACCACTGGCTTGCGCCAATTTCCAAACCACACACCACCATGCCAAAGAAAAAACCAAACCTATCAGTCGGACGAGGCGAAAAGCTCCCAGTATCCAAAGGCGCTGGACTCACTGCCAAAGGCCGCGCCAAGTATAACGCTGCTACAGGGTCAAACCTAAAGGCACCCGCACCAAAGCCCAAGACCGAGGCAGACAAGGGCAGGAAGGCTAGCTTCTGCGCTCGCAGTTCCTCATGGACTGGCGAGCGGGGCAAGGCAGCACGCAAACGCTGGGCTTGCTGAAGAGTTTTCTGTGCCGAGAGGCAAACACCGTGCCAGCGATCTAAAGACTGTGACAGGTCAAAGAGCGGCGGACAGACAACAGCCTCGGCTCCGTCACTGTAACGACGGGCGGTGCGTGGTCAACCTATTAGCCACCGTGTCCCAGCGCGGGACCAGAGACTGAGCAACCTGCTGACAATGTGGTGGCTCACTTTAACAAGAACACCTATATGCCAAAAAAAGAAAAAATAGATTGGGCCAAGGAGTGGGCGGGAATGCCTGAGTTCACCCAGCAAAAAATCCGACCATACGCGCAGATCATTATTCGAGTGGACACCGAAGCCGATTTGGAAGAACTCGGGAAGCGGCTCGAACAGAAGTTCACGCCGAAAACCAAGTCCGCATGGTTTCCCTTTAAGTCCCACTGGGGAGCAGAAAAGAAAATCTGGGTAACGGATATCGTTTAATAAAAACTAACAAATTAACAAACTATGAAAATTGAAAACATCTTAGAAGCTATTGGCACACAAGCTCTCGACCGTTTTTTAGCTTTGGCCGGACTGCCAGAAACCGCAAAGATTGAAGCTTTGGCTTCGGTTCGATACTATCGAGGATCAAAAGAAGACAGAGAGTTTATGCGTTCAGCACAGAAGCTAGAGCAGCAGTGGTATGACTCACTCCCAGACACACCAGACTATTCGGTATATAAAGGTGAGGAAATCCTTCCTGACATTTGGGCTTGTTGGGTTGCTTATTCGCGAGAGTATTTGCGCTGTATGCAGAACCCCAGAACCATACTGAACAAAGACCTGCAAGGGCATCACAGCATAGTGCAAGAGATAGGTAGGCCAAATACTATAGCAGATTTAGGCTGCGGTATTGGCTACACGTCGGCGGCTTTGGCACAGATGTTCCCTCAAACTAAAGTCTACGCCACTAATCTTGCGGATTCGGCTCAGTTCAGGATATGCCAAAAAATGGCTAAAATGCACCGTTTTTCCTTGGTAACTAGCGTCGAGGAGTTGCCAAACATTGATTGTGTTTTTGCCTCAGAGTACTTTGAGCACTTTGAATCTCCTATAGAGCACCTCAAAGAAGTATTGGCGAAAAACCCAAAACACTTACTTATAGCCAACGCTTTTTCTTCCGTATCGTTAGGTCATTTTGACCGTTATAAAATTGACGGGGGATGGATAGAAGGGAAAAAAGTTGGGCGCGTGTTTAACCAATACCTGCGAAAAGCAGGGTATGAAAAAGTGCCAACTTCATGCTGGAATGATCGCCCTACTGTGTGGGTTAAAAAGCCTCGCTATGAATCCTAAATACCCTGTTTTTGTCATTTCAAAAGGGAGACCTAAAACGGGACAAACTGTACGAGTGTTGTCGCGTCTTAAAGTTCCCTTCTTCCTTGTTGTAGAGCCACAAGAAGCCGCAGCTTATGCTGAAGCTTGGCCGAGCGTCGAACTTTTAGAGACTCCTTTTTCCAATCTTGGGCAGGGGAGTATCCCTGTGCGAAACTATGTTTGGGAGCTTGCTTCTCAAATGGGAGTTCCTCGTTACTGGATTCTCGACGACAATATTGAAGGCTTTCATAGACTACATAACAATGAGAAGTATCAAGTTGGAGACGGCACCCTCTTCCGTTGCTGCGAGGACTTTGTAGATCGCTATAGCAACGTGCCGATGGCGGGTATGAACTATTACGGTTTTTGCAAAAAAACAGAAGCTGTGGCTCCTTTCTATTTAAACACGCGAGTTTATTCATGCCTTCTTTTAGAAACCTCTCGCCCTGACAGGTGGCGGGGACGCTACAACGAAGATACCGATCTATCCTTGAGGTTTTTAAAGCAAGGACTTTGCACCGTGTTGTTTAACGCCTTCCTCTGTGGGAAGGTTACAACAATGCGGATGAAAGGGGGCAACACAGATGAGGTTTATGGAAGCACCGATAATCGGAAAGAGTTCTCGGAGTCCTTGGTGGCGCAGCACCCTGATGTTGCCAAAGTGGTTTGGAAGTTCAATAGATGGCACCATCAAGTAGATTACAGACCCTTCAAAGACAACAAATTGATCCTCAAGCAACCGTTGACCTTTACGGACGCTAATAACTATGGCATGGAGCTTCGAGACAGGCACACTGAAAACGCCCGTTAAACCTGAGAAGACAAAATAAATGGGGTAGGCAGGCCAGTGCCGCGTGACGTGCAACTCGTCGCTACTCCACCAATTTTCCCAATACAAACACATGAACATACATCTCGATTACGAAACACGCTCACGGGCAGACTTGACGGACGTTGGGGCATACCGATATGCCAATGACCCAAGCACGGAGATCATGTGCCTCGCTATTTCGATAGGGGATAAAGAACCCCAGATTTGGGTGCCAAGGCATGCCCGCATTACCCTAGACGAAGACTACCTCGACGTAGAAGACAATGTTCTGCCTCTTCTATCCGATCCGAGGAACCTTATCTTTGCCCACAACGCGCAGTTTGAACTGGCTATATCAGATGCTCTTTTCAAGAAGACCACGGGTCTCAATCCTCCAGCACACCATCAATGGCGTTGCACCGCTGCAATGGGCAGACGTGCAGCTTTGCCCGCGTCACTCAAGAACCTTGCCGAGTTCCTGCAATTAAAGAACCAGAAGGACAGCAAAGGGATGGACCTGATCCGCAAATTCTCCATCCCACAGAAGACAGGAACATTCACAGGCACCTTCATCACACCCAAAGATGATCCAGAATCCTTCAAGGACTTCTGCGACTACTGTCTTCAGGACGTTCGCGTCGAGCAGGAGATACACAAAAAGATCGGCTTCTTTTCATCCGACAGCGCGGAGCAAGTCTTTGCTCTTGACCTCGCTATCAACTCACGCGGGTTCCCAGTAAACCTTGAGGCGTTACGCAAGGCTGACGATCTCGTCGATACGGAAACTGAGAGACTCGGAAAGATATTCACCGACCTCACAGGGCTAAAGCACACCCAGCGTGAACGCTTCATGGGGTGGCTTAAAGAAAGGGGCTTTAAGCCGGACAACCTTCAGTCCGCTACACTGGATGAAGTCTTAGCCGATGAGGCGTTTGAGGAAGACACCGAGCTTGGGAAAGCCCTCAAGATCAAGAAGCTCATCACCTTTGCCAGCCTTGCTAAGATCAAGTCGATGCTAGCCTGTGCTGGGCCTCACGATAACCGAGTCCGTGGAACCCTCACCTATCACGGTGCAGGGACAGGGAGATGGTCTGCCTCGCTCGTTCAACCCCAGAACTTCAAGAGACCCGCAGCCTTCATGGAAAGCCTCTCTGAGCAAGCCTACAAGGACATCTGCGACGGCTGCTCGTCCGAATGGCTAGAGCTTGTTTATGGACCACCTCTGGAGGTCATATCCTCCTGCATCAGGCACTTCATTCAGAACGACTCACCGATGCTAGATGTGGACTATTCGTCCATCGAAGCTCGCATCATTGCTTGGCAGGCAGGAGAGCAGTGGAGACTGGATGTGTTCACCACACATGGCAGAATTTACGAAGCCTCTGCGTCCACGATGTTCGGAGTTCCCCTTTCCGAGTTTGACGCTTATCGGGCAGAGCATAAGAAGCATCATCCTCTCCGACAGAAAGGGAAGGTGGCCGAGCTTGCTCTGGCTTATCGCGGGGGTGTCGGTGCAATGGTAAAGATGGGCGCTATCAAGCAGGGTCTCACCGAGAAGGAACTGCCCGAGATTGTAAAGGCATGGAGAGAGGCAAGTCCCAAAATTGTTGGTCTGTGGAAACAGTGTGAGACCGCTGCCAAGAACGCGATAAAGTTCCCTTCCCGTGAGTTCACCTTTGGTATCGGTTGTAGCTTCTACACCAAAAAGATATCTGGTGAGCGGTTTTTGTTTATGTCCCTGCCTAGCCAAAGACTGATTGCTTATCCAAGGCCGGACATTAAACAACAACTGGTATGGCAAGAGGTCAAAAAGATTAAAACTCCAGAGGGTATCAAGATTGAAAAAGGGGACTGGAAGAAAATCCTCATGCCGAGCGAGGCTCAGGTCCAGAAGGTTATGGCGATCTACCCAGAGGCGAGGATTGCTGATGTCATCACCTTCTACGGCAAGATACCCAACAGCGCCCATTGGGGCACCATATCGACGCACGGTGGCGTGTTCGTTGAGAACTGTATTCAGGGTATTGCCGCTGACTTCATGGCGCATGGGGCGATCAACGCCGAGTCCAAGGGCTACGAGATCGTCGCTTTGATCCACGATGAGGCTCTGGCGCACTTTTATCCTGAAAAGGGTCAAAGCCTTGAAGAGTTCACAAAGCTGCTTGTAGACCTACCAGAATGGGCCGAGGGCATGCCTCTGGCAGCGGACGGAGACATCGTAAAATTCTACAAGAAATGAGCACTATACACAACCCCGACATATACGCCACGTTCGCTATTGAGCATCTGGAAGCGGGCGACAAAGAATATCTCCTCGTTGTCCTACACTCCATAGCCGAAGGGCAGGACTACGCGGAGATTGCAGTCAAATCATCCAGTAAAGGAAATATGTCTCTTATGCTCGAGGCTTTGCACGATAAATGCACTGAAGCCCTAACTAAAAAGGCCAAAAAGAAGAACTAGACCCATGCTTGAAAAAGATATCGAAAAGAAGATTGGCGACTTTGCCAAAAAGCAGGGATGCCTATACTACAAATTCACTTCTCCAGCCAGACGTGCCGTGCCCGACCGAT
>Ga0181351_1000383_pt1 | contig 12436 bp, 14 predicted proteins | sample Su13VDMM15SD_FD_170485 | JGI IMG/M metagenome (GOLD analysis project Ga0181351, IMG submission 170485) | Freshwater viral communities from Lake Michigan, USA - Su13.VD.MM15.S.D | ecosystem: Environmental > Aquatic > Freshwater > Lake | place: USA: Michigan | collected 2013-07-16 | reverse complement strand
AAACGTTCCCGTGAACAGCTAGACACAGTGTTTCAGAATCCGGCGTTCTTTACGCAAAGCCAACCTGTTGTTCGAACTGGTCAGGTAGCGGAAAAAGCTGGAGAGTTTGCCGATACCGCTATCAACCAGCAACTTGGTTTGCGTCAGTCGGCGCGGGATATGGATGATATTGTTGCCGACTTGGCAGCGCAAGGCCGTGAACCTTTGTTGGCGGCTCCTTTGGTTAATACGTTGCGACAACAAGCCTCGGCGGAAGGCGTTCGCACTAGTTCTGCGCGCCGCGCGCTGCTTAAGTTAGCTAACGAAATTCAAGGCAGCGCCGATCAAAACGGTATGCTTAGTCCATATGATTTGTACACGCTCCGCAAAGAAGCCAGCGACATCGTTGAAAAATATGTCGCATCGTCGGCGCAACCATCCACAGGGTCAAAAAAACGGGCTGCGGGTTTGGTTATCGGGTTTAAAAATGCGGTTGATGAGGCGTTAGGCCCAGAATTTAAAGATTATCTGACGCAACACCAACTCGGTATGCAAAAAGTCAACATGCAAGAGTTGGGCGGCGAGGCCGCGCGGCTGGCCAAGGAAAGTCCGAACGAGTTTATTGCACTGATGCGCGGTGAGCGTCCGCAGATTGTTGAAGATGTTATGGGTAGAGGTACTGGCCAGTACGACATCTTCGGCATGGCGCTGGCAGACCCCAACCGCTTCAGGGCGCTTCAGCAGTCGGCTAATGAATTGGGTGTCCTCAACCGCATGGGTGAACTGAGCAGCCAAGGCAGCACGGCAGCCACCGAACTGATCGGGCGCGAACGTCCGTTTGTGTCGCGGGCGCTGACGCGTGTTGGCTTGGCAGCATTTCCGCCGGCCCGGATCGGCGCCGACGCGGCGCAAGTGGCACTTGCCAGCGCACTGAAGCCGCGGGTGCAGCAGCAGTTGGCAGAAGCCGCTGTCAGCGGCCCGAACGCGCTGGCGCTGATGAACCAGTACCCATCGTCGCTGCGGATGTCAGAGGCGGTCAGCAACTTGTCGCCAGGTATGCGGAACGCCCTCGCACAACTGCTGCGTAGCGGCACCATGAACTACAATCAGTGAGGCGCTGACGTGACGACCATCGACCAGACCGAAGCGCGGCTGAACACACATGAGGAAGTGTGCGCTCTGCGCTATGACGGCATCAGCGCCCGCCTGAAACGCTTGGAAAATATTGGTGTGGGCGTGGCCGGCACGATCATCATGCTGCTGGTCACTATCGTGATGAAGATCGGCTAACCACCGCGGTCTGAAAGACTGCTTTGAGGGTGACTTATGGCAGTCAATCAGTTCGACGTTGACCCAGAACAAGATGCTAAAATAGCGGCTGCTGCGGTCGAGCATGGCAGCCAGAACATGGCCGCCGTTGCCTTGCAGATGAGCCGTAGTGCGGTGCAGAACGCCTGCCGCCGTCATGTGGCGCGGACAGCCGCTGTTCTGTCGCTCGACACGCCCAAGGCAGACCCACTGCCGCCGTTTGATCTGCCGTTCGCAGAGCGGCTGGCGTTGATGAAGAAGCGCAACGCGCTGCGGATCGCGCACGCACAGGCGCAAGCCTGGCAGACCGTGCGTATACCGATCAAAGGGCCATACGCCGTCTGCTGGTTCGGCGATCCGCACCTCGACGATCCGTACTGTGATCTAGTCGGCTTTGAGCGTGACGCCACCATCTGCGCTGAAACCCAAGGGCTGTACGGCGCCAACGGCGGGGATAGCATTAATAATTGGGTAGGCAAGTTGGAGCGCCTGTACGGCGAACAATCCGCCACGGTGTCAGAAGGCTGGGAACTGGTCGAGTGGGCGTTGAAGGATCTGGGCGTCGATTGGCTGGTGTGGATTCTGGGCAACCATGATACGTGGAATTACGGCAAACGCATATTCGACGGCATGAACACCGAACGCATCCTGATGCGCGATTGGGATGCCAAGCTGCAACTCGTCTCGCCGTGCGGCGGCATCACACGCGTCTGGGCGCGGCACGACTTCAAGGGCCACTCGATGTACAACGAGTTGCACGGCCTGAAGCGGGCGGCGATGATCGACGAACACGCCGACATCTACGCCGCGTTCCACCGGCACACGTTCGGCACTGGCCAAGGTGAGTTTGCAGGCGGGCGGCGCTACACGCTGGTGCGCGCCAAGGGTTACAAGGAGAGCGACGACTACGCGCTCAAGGGCCAGTTTGCAGAACAGCGCAGCGGGCAGTCAGTGGTCACGGTCATCACGCCGCGCGACGGCGCCGCCCCGGCGGTCAGCGTGTTCGAGGACGTGCAAGAAGGCGCGGCCTTCCTGACGTACAAGCGCAAAAAGGCTGGGTTATGATTGACCTTCTGTGGTATTATACCTTCCGGTACGGAAAAATCATGGGCGTTACACAATGAGCATTGTCCTTGGCCCCCGGTCTATCGCCCGCTTGCAGGACGTGCATCCTGATTTGGTGCGCGTTGTCCGCCGCGCTGCTGCCCTGTCGAGTCTGGACTTCACTGTGCTGGAAGGGATTCGGACGCTACCCCGGCAGAAGCAGTTGCTGGCGCAGGGCGCAACCCGCACGCTGAACTCCCGGCACCTGACCGGTCACGCCGTCGATTTGGCGCCGATGATCGGCGGCACCGTGTCGTGGGATTGGCCGCTGTACGACCGCTTGGCCAAGGTGGTGAAGGCGGCGGCGGATCATGAAGGCGTACCCATCACCTGGGGTGGTGATTGGGAAAGTTTCAAGGACGGCCCGCATTGGGAACTACCGTGGAAGCAATACCCCAAAGGAGATTGATATGAAGATGGTTTCTTGGATTGTCAGCCGGCTGAAAGAGCCTAGCACCTACGCCGGCGTCGCCAGCCTCGCGCTGGCGCTGGGCCTGACGGACGTGCAGTGGGAAGCCATCTCCGCTGCGGTTGCCGGTCTGGCTGGTCTTGCCGCCGTGTTCCTGATGGAAAAGCCTGAGGCGTGATCAAATTCCTGACGCTCTTGCTGTCGCTGCTTGACCGGGTGTTTACCGAATGGGGAAACGCCAAGCAGCAGGCGCAAGGGCGTCAGGCCGCGCAGGAGCAACTTGATGCAAATGTTGCCAAGGCTGAAGCCGCTATGGACGCTGACGATCCCGCTCGTCTTGACCGGCTGCGTGACAGGTTCGACCGCGCTCGTCGGTGACTACTGCCGCATTGCCAAACCTATTGGTTATGATAGCCGGACCGACGCCGCTGAGACGGTGAAAGAGATCGAAGCCCACAATTCTAAGTGGGTTTGTGTGTGCGAATCAGACTGTCCCGCCACCGCTCCAGATACCAAATAGCCTTGCCGATTTCCTGCACCGGCGCGTCTTTGTGGCCCAGCCTGCTGACGTATTTCAGCGCGTTGCCGCGGCAGTAGCCGGCAAATTCTTCCGGCGACAGCTTGGCCTGCAGGTAGTCAATCGTCTCGATGCCGCCGACCTTGTAGTGGTCGGGATTGACTGCGTCCGTCATGCGCCCAGCCTCGCCATCAGTTCGGCACGCTCCCGCGCATTACGCAGCATGGCGTACCGCTGGTGCAGGCGGCGCACGATTCCGATGCGGCGGCGCGTTGCCATCTCGTCATCCAGCAGGCGCTTGACCTCGGCCTCCGACATGGACGTGAGCGTGGCGGCCAGCGACCGCCAATCAACCTTGTTCATTTTTCAGTTCCTCCATCGCAATGTCTGACACGGCACGCTTTTCGTGAAGGGCCGCCCAGATGCGTTCGTCAATCGTTTTTTCGGTCAACATCACGTAGACCCACACCGCATGGCGCTGACCGCCGCGGTGCAGGCGTCCGACCGTCTGCTCGTACAGTTCCAGCGACCACGGCAGCGACACGAACACCATGTGGCAACCGCCGTGCTGGAGGTTCAGACCGTGGCCGGCGGACTTGGGATGCACCAGCAGCAGTTCGACCTTGCCTTCGTTCCACCGTTCGATCACGTCCTTGTCTTCAATGGTCTGGGCGTGCGGGAAGCGCCGGCGCAGTTCGGCCAGTTCCTCCTGGTAGTTGTACACCACGATGGTGTTGGCGCGCTGGTTCTCGTCCAGCAATTCCTCCAGCCGGTCAAACTTGTGGGTGCTGAACCAATGCACCGGCGTCGGCCCCTCGCGGTTGTAGATAAACCCGCTGGCCAGTTGGCTTAATTTTGTCGTCACCGACGCGGCGTTCTGGGCGATCACGCGGTCGTCGCCGAACTTGACGACGTAATCGCGCTTCATCTTCTCGTATGGCCCGCGATCCGCGAGGTTGACCCGCGTCTCAACGACATGGCACGGCGGCAACTTGTCCTTGTAGTCGCCTGGGTCAAGCACGAACGTCGCAGGCTTGATCCGCGCCATCACCTGTTCCAGCGCGCCGGGTGCCGGCGTCCACTGGCCGAAGTCGCGGTTGATGCAGATGAAGTACTGCTGCATGAACGCGCCCTTGGCGCGGCCAAGCAGCGGCTGGTCGATGATCTTGCACTGACCAAACACATCCTCAAGGCCGTTCGACGTGAAGGACCCGGTCAAGCCCCAGCGCACCTTGATCGGCTCCAACAACTTTTCCAGCGCCTTGAAACGCTTGCCGCTGGGGTTCTTCAGCCGCGTCAATTCGTCAAACACGATGCCATCAAAGCCCGCCAAGTTGGTCAGTTTGTCGAGGTTGTCGTAGTTGATGACGACCACTGATGCGGTGCTGGCCAACGCAGCGTTGCGCTGCGCCGGGGTGCCGACCGCCAGCGCCGGCGTGATGCTAGACCACTTCGGTGCCTCGACCGGCCACACGTCCGTGCAGACGCGCTTGGGCGCAACCACCAGCCACCGCTTGACCAAGCCGTCGTTCAGCATCGCCTGCATGGCTGTCAGCGTGATCGCGGTCTTGCCAGCGCCCACCGGCGCCAAGATCATCGCGCGGTCACGCTCGTACAAGAAGTCGGCGGCGTCGTCCTGGTAGGGGCGCAGTCTCAGGCCCATTGGTCTGCCATCGCCGCAGCAATGCCTGCGTATGTTTCGCTGCGGATTTTCCAGCGGTCGTCGCTAGGCGGCAGGCGGTTCTGGCCGCTGTCGGTCTGGTTCGCCCACCGCTTCTTGCCGTTGGCGATCCGCGGCTCAACAACCGCGGTCGGCGTCAGCAGCGGCAGATTCTTCAGCCACAGGCACGTCGCCTTGCTGGCGTCGTGACCAAACTGCCACGGCTGGATCGTCTGGTCGGCCTTACGGATGCGCGTGCCGATGCAGCCGATGGGGTTCTCCAGCGCGATGCGCGGGATCGGGGCGTCCAGAAGCAGCCGCACAAAGTCCAGCGCGTCCTCGGTCATCTGCGCCCGCCCCGGCACGCGCTTGTTCCAGTGCAAGCCGCTGGAGCAAAGGTAAGTGCATGGCGGATGGGCGATCATCAAATCCCAGCCGTCGCCCAGTATGTCGCGCACGTTGCCTTGGTAGTGCGGCCCTAGTGCGTCGGTCGGCAGCAGATCGCACGACAGCGCGTCGTGACCGCCGGCGCGGAAGGCGTCGCGTACCGTGCCGCTGTATTCGCAGGCAACAAGAACTTTCATTTTGCCCATGCGTCCACATCCTCTTTTGACCACAGCAATGCGTAGTTCTGGTTCATCTCGGCCATGTTTTCGGCGAATATCTCTTGCAATGGCGACAGCCGCCCGCCGGGCTTCTTCATTTCCACGAACCACGTCTGGCCGTTCGGCAGGCAGGCGATGCGGTCAGCCACGCCCCGCTGCGTCACGCTGCGGAACTTGTAACTGTACCCGCCCAGCGCCTTCACGCGCTTCACGAAGTAGGCTTCGATTTCTTTCTCGGTCATGGTGCTATCCTATGGGTGCAAACATTCTGTTGCAAGGGCCAAGCAAAAAGAAACCCCCGGCGCAGTGAGGCACGCCGGGGGCTTCCATCATCAACCGCGCTGGTTTGGGGTGCGCTGTTGATGAATCCCTACCACCTTCGCCCCGGTGGTATCAATGTTTTCTACCATTCGGCGAAGGTCGGATTTTGAATGAACCCGCGCGACCTCCGGTGCTGCGAAGATATGCCTCTTGGTTTGGAAGTCCACCGACCCCAGCCGCCCGCAATCCATCCAGCCGGCTTCCTTGAGCGCGTGCAGCAGCGCCGCCTGCGGCACCTTCACGCCCGCCGGAACCTTGCTGTCCGCAACCAGCAGATCGCACAGCTTGTGGAACGGCCCGCCGATAACGCCCGACGCAAACGGCCCAGACCGCAGGCGCATCATGTCCACTAGGTAGCTCTCGGCCACGCTCATGCCCTGCTCGACCATGTTCAGCTTCCACTCGGTCACCGGCGGCGCGGCGGCAGGGTTGAACGCCGACACATCGCGCAGATGCAGCCAGGCCGCGATCTTCTCGTAGCCGCCGGCCTTGTACCAATCCCACAGCACCGCCGCTTCGTCGGGGTGCATCCGCGGCGCGCGCGACCACACGCAGAACCATCGGCGATCCTGCGTCGGCAGCGTGATCGGCAGCGGGTCGTTCGTGAACGCCACCACCTGAACCCGGTTCAGCATCTCGTAGGGGTGCAGGCCCTTGCGGTTGATGACCAGCGTCTCTGGCGGTGCGGCGATGATCGGCTTGAGCTTGTTGGCCAGCGCCCGGCGCTCCTTCGCCTCCGGTTCGCGCAGTTCGTTCAAGATCAGGACTTCAGCCTCCAGGTTGTAACCCCACTGGCTGTTGATCTCGCCCGTCTCGATGATCGACCGGTTGTGCTGGTGCTTGCCGCCGATGGCCCACAGGAACGGCGCCCACATGGTGTCCTTGCCGCTGCCTTCGTCGCCGCCGTGCAGCACCGCGTGGTTGATCTTGATGTTCGGATTCTGAACTTTATAGGCCATTACGTTCAGAATATGATCAAGCTCGGACGGCTCCTCGATCAGACTGCGGCAGTGATCCAGCCACGGCGTGATCTGTGCGTCACTGACTGACAGCGTGGCGCTCATGTCGGGGCGGGCGTTGACCCAGCGGTTGCCGTAGACCAGCCCGTCACGCGCCACCAGCACGTCCTCGCCGGCGGCGTAGGTGATGCCGGTCAGCGCCTTGGCGCCAAACTCCTGCCGGCGTTCGTCGTAGTAGACCGACGCAGCCACTTGCCGCTTGCTATTGTGGATCGACCGGCAATCGACGTGGCGGAACAGCGCGTTGAAGACATGGCGCGGCACTTCCTGGCGCGTCACCATGTCGAAGTAGCTGTCGTCGGACTGCACGTAGGCGAAGCGGTCGAACCACTCGGTCTTGGTCAGCCGCCCGGCTTCCTTGCGCTCGACTTCCCTGACGGTGATGGCGGCCTGATCCGGGAACGCTTCGGTCGGCGAGATTTTCTCGGCCATCAGCCGCATCCGTTCGGCGATCAGTTCGTCGCGCAGCCCTGGCGTCACGGTCGGGCCGCCGTTGTCCGACACCCACTTCAGGAACGTCGTGCTGGTCAGGTCTTGGCAGTGGCCGTGATAGCAGCAGTAGGAGCGATCCAGCGGCTTGTAGCGGCCCTCAATGCTGCCGTCCGAATGCGCGGCATGGTTGGGGCAGACGACGCCGCACCAGCCCTCGTTGTTGACCCGCGACAGCACCATGCTGTTGTCCGACAGCCACGCCAGCACGTTGTCTTGGCCGGTGTCGCGTATCTTGATGCTCTTGATCTCGGCGGTGTCCGATTCGGGCGGCACAACGCCCAGCGCCGCGCACACGTCGTCCAGCGTGTACTCGCGGTCAGGGTGGAACTCGACCAGCCGCGCCTCGAAGTTGCCCCTGCCCCGCTTCAGGTTGACGCTGCCGGGGATGCGGCAGTTGCGGACGGCGTTGGTCGCGCCTGGGTCAGTGTAGCCCGCGTCGGCGATGGCGGTGATGGCCGCGGTGAAGTCTGCCTTGGACGGCTGTTCGCTGAATGCGTAGCCCCACTGGAACGACCCTTCTGACGTTTCCATGACCCACGTCGGGGCCAGCGGCGGCTCTTTGGACTTGGTGCCGATGTCGTCCAGCATCATGAACAGGACATACTCGACGTTTTCTGACTTGGCAGATGGCTTGCCGTCCACGAAGCGGTCAACGATGAACGACCCGGTGTTGACGTACCACGCATCGCCCGGCTTGATGTTGGCCTTGGCCGGCAGGAACGACGGGAAGGTAGCCTTCGGCGCCCCATCGCCGTGGTAGACCATCTCGCCGCCGACCAGCGTTGGCTTCTGCTTCAGCAGCAGCGCCGTCTCGCCCGTCTCGAACGCCAGCTTGGTGACGTATTCGATAAACTTGGTGCGATCCTCACTCATCGCAGTACTCCTATTTTCCGTAACGTTGCATGATAGCCACTTCCGCGTTCAGCGGCAGGCCGGCGGCCCAGAGCGGCGGTGTACACATGATCTTGACCAGCGCGGCAGCGGCGTCCTCGGCGGTACTGGCGTCGGTCTCCAGCACGATTTCGTCGTGGACGTGCAGCACTACGTCGAATCCTTCTTCCTCCAACCGCCGCAGCGCGTGCCGCAGCAGATCATTGGCGATGGCCTGTGTGATGTTTTCGCAGGCCAGTCCGCGCCACAGGCGGGCGCGGGGCCATTCCTTTGCGTCAGCGGCGGGCTTCCACGCCGCCTTGGCGTATGTGATGTTGCCCTCCTCATCGAAGCGGGCGAACGGGTAGCATAGCACACGGCCTGACGGCAGGGCATACCAAAGATGCTGCTTGTCGAACAAATATGTCACGCGCCCGGCGCTGATCTCTTGGCCTGGGTGGCGCATGGCGCCGGTGTACGCCCGCTCCAGCCCCGTCCAGTAGTTGACCGACCACGGGTTCGCCCGGCGCCAGCCGTCCACCATCTTGCGACTGTCGCTCTCGGTCAGGATGACGTTGTAGATGCGGCCCATGCTGGCGAAGGCACCCACGCCGCCGGCGAAGCCGCAGGCCAATTCCTGCACCTTGCCGATCTGGCGCTGATCCTTGTCCACGTCATCATAGCGGACGTGGAAGGTCGCGGCGGCGTTGTGCTTGTACACGTCCTCGCCGCGCGCGAAGATGCCCAGCTTCTCTGCGCCGCTGTTGGTGTTCGACGCCCAAGGCGTCACCCGCGCCTCAATGGCGGCCCAGTCGGCCACCACCAGCCGCTTGCCTTCGGGCGCCATCAGCGCCGGGCGCAGCATTCCCTTCAGCACGTCGGTGATCCGGCGTCCGAACTGCGGCACGATCTTGTGGCCGCGCACCATCGCTTGCCGTGCTAGTGCAGGGTCAGCGGCGCATCGTCGGGGGAAATTATGAACTTGCAGTCCAAATGATGAAGCGCGGCCTGTAGCACTACCTCCAGCGAATACGAACGCTCCTCTAACTCGTTGATCCTCATCGTCTGCAAGCGCAGCCGCGCGCGCAAACTTTGCAACAGACGATGCCCAGAGGTCATCCGCGCATTGGATAACTTCAGCGACGATGGCCGGTACTTCATCGGGGTTTTCCTCTGCCAAAGCCAACAGATTGAAACGGACGTTCTTGTCGATTGATAGCTTGGGTTCGCCATCCTTGTAAACCGTCGCCAGCTTGAGCGCCTGCGGCCCGACGCGATCCAGCACCCACGCCCGCATCTTGGGGCTGCGGACGGACGTGATCTCGCCGCCGGTGGCCTCCTCGACCGTCTGCTGGATGTCGGCGGACTCGGCGTCGGCGTAGCCCACGGCGGCCAGCGCCAGCGGGCGATCCAGCAGGACGCCGCGGTCGTTGATCCGCTCGTTGGTGTGGTAGTCGCGCAACTCATCAGCGGACAGTTCGCGCTGGGCCTGGGCGATGGCCCGCATGGCGCGCACATCCTGCGCGCCGTACACCCTAAACTCACCAAACAGCGCGGGGTCGTTGTTAAACGGCGGGATGCAAATCTGCCGTATCAACTGCTTGCCCCTATGATCCTTCTTCATACTGGCGCCTACAAACCGGCCCACATCTTCCAGACTACCCGGCGCGCAGTTGGCGCGGGCCTGAGCGGCGGTGCAGTACCATTGTTCTAGCGCTGGCGTTGGCACACCAAAATCAGGGCAAACGACAAACTCAAATATGAGCCTATCAAACCCGGCGTTATGAAAGCGCATCTGGCCGCCGGCGCGAATGTGTTCTTTGACACGTTCTGGAAAAGGACGCCCGCAGGACGGCCACCATTCTTCAACTTCCTCATCGTCAAACGCCCAGTTGAACAGCAATAGCTGCGTGGAAGGGTGCTGGGCGTAGTTATATGCGCCAGCCACCGGCAGATTGCACTCACTGCGCGTTTCCGTGTCGCCCCACAAAATGCTCATTCTGCACCTTTGCGCTTCGTATGCCAGTGACGGTGTTCATACGTGTGGACACGGTGGCAATTAGCACACAGCACATCACACTTTGCCATTTCAGCCCTAAGGCGATGCAAAGCGACCTTTGGGTCTTGGCTGATGTTAAAAAGTTTTTCGCCGCGGACGTGGTTAAAGTCTAACGCCGCTGCGTGCGCGTTATATCCGCATACAGCGCAGCCGCGCTCCATCTTTACTGCGTTTATGATTTCGCGGCGTTCAGCCTGAAACCGGCGTGTTCTGCCAATTTTGTTAGGTGAGTTCCGCTGGCAGCGAAGCGCGCAGTATTTCTGCCAAGGCCGCGCAGGCGTAAATTCCGCGCTACAGGTTATGCAAATGCTCATGGATGCCTCACTTCATCCGCTACTAGCCGGGGCGGCCCAATCCGCCCCGGCGTTCGCTGCCCAGTTTACGCGCGGCGCCGGCGGCGCGGTGCGTCTTCAGCCGGGGCTTCCGCTTCCGCAGCGTCTTCCTCCGCCGGGGCTGCGTCCATGCCCGACCACTTCACGATGTCAAACACCGGCGTGTAGATGCGGCCATAGCTCTTGTGCTGGTAGTGTTCCTTCTTGAGGCGCACCACCGGCACCGGCTTGTCCTGGTCTTTATCGACCTGTTCGGCGATGGCCACGGCCAGACCTTGCACGGCGCGCTTACCGCCGACGCTGGTCACGCTGTAGCGGACTTGCATACCTTCGTCCTCGCCGTTGGTGCATGCCAGCGTCATGCCGATCTGCATTTCCCAGCCGCGCTTGGCGGACGGAGGCGCGGCGTCGAGTTCAGGCAGAGGCTTAGAGACGCTGACCATCGTCTCGGCCAGCACTTCACCATCACCCCAGGCGATGTAGCCGTGGACGAAGCTGAACGGATTGACGGCCCACAGGCTGTCATCCTCGACCTCGGTCTGATCGGCACCGAAGACCCAGTGGCCAGTCTTGTCCATCTTGAGGATGGCCATACCGCCAGCACCAGCCGACGATTCGATGGAGCGCAGCGCGGACGCCAGAGACTTAACAGACGGCAGATTCGAGCCGCCAAACTTGGAGAGTTCATTCGACATTATCGTGTTCCCTTACTGGATTTTGGCCATAGCCTTTTTGAGCATGTGGCCGATTTGCAACACCGCGGGCCGGGGGTCATTCCCCGGTGCCAACGTGTTACCTGTGGAGACGGCGACCACCAAGTCGTCCGGCAATTCGATCTTCATCTTCTTCAGCGCCTTGTCGGCCACTGCGGGCGTGATGGCCTTCGGTTCGCCCCACGCTTCCACGCCCACGCTTGTCAGGAAGGCCACAGCCTTGTCTTCGTCGGCCCACTGGCGGGTCGCGCGCTTCGGCACCAGCTTCCAGTCGCCCACCGGCTTGCCCTCGGTCAGCATCTGTTCCGCCAGCGCCCGCAGGCCAGAGATGAAGTCTTCCACCAGCGGCACCTGATCCAGATAGTGCGCGATCTGATCCACCGGCAATGCGTCCAGCTTGGTCGCCAGCAGGCGATCCACAGCGCCGGTCATCACCGGGCAGACAGGCTTGGCAGCGCACCACTTGCAGTGGTCACCGGCCTTCAGCGGTGCGTCAGGCTTCAGCGCCCGGGTGACGGCAGCCTTCAGGTCAGCCTCAAAGGCCTTGATGCGCTCGACCGTGGTCACCCACCGCTTGACGCTGGGCGGCTGCACAATGATCAGTTCGACCTCCTCCACGCCCTCAAACACCCACTTGGTGGCGTCCGTCCGCATGGCGGCGGCGGCGTAGAACATCAGTTGGGCGTTTTCCTCAGCGCCGACAGGTATTCCGTCACCGAATTTCCAATCCAGCACAACAGCGCGCCAGCCAATGCGGCCCAGAAAATCAGTACTACCAAAAACGTCAGGCAGATAATCCCCAAAACCCACCCGGCTTTCGACAGCATATTCCATCCTCCCTTCGGGGTCGATCTCATCCAGCGCGGCCAGCGCGGGGCGCAGCTTGCGCTCGATCAGGTCTTCATCCAGCGTAATGCCCTCGTAGGTGCGCCCCAGATAGGCTTCTGGCGGCTTGTTCTTGTCCAACACGTCCGCGATGGTGTCGTGCAGCAGCGTCCCCTCATTGGCGTAGCTGCTGCTGGGCTGCGGCGGCATCTTGTCCACCAGC
>Ga0181351_1000380_pt1 | contig 12484 bp, 10 predicted proteins | sample Su13VDMM15SD_FD_170485 | JGI IMG/M metagenome (GOLD analysis project Ga0181351, IMG submission 170485) | Freshwater viral communities from Lake Michigan, USA - Su13.VD.MM15.S.D | ecosystem: Environmental > Aquatic > Freshwater > Lake | place: USA: Michigan | collected 2013-07-16 | reverse complement strand
ATATCAAATGGTTTAGTAGATCCTTATATTTCTCCTGAAACCGGTCAATCTTTAGGCAACCCAAATACTCAAACAGAATTTAATCAATTTTCTGCAAATGATCAAAATGGAGTTGATTTTAATAGGTCTTTACAAATGTCATTTAAAGATGATAAAACAAAACCATTTACTTTAGGTTTACAGGATATAGATGAATCAATAATGTATTATTTTCAAAATGTTATTAGACCTACAGTTTTACAAAATGGAGTAAGAATACCGGTACCTATTATATATGGTTCTCCTGAAAGATGGAAATCTACTCAAAAAGATGGATACTATAAGGATAAAAATGGTGCCATTATGTCTCCTTTAATTATGTTTAAACGAGATACAATAGATAAAAATCGTTCTCTTTCAAATAAATTAGATGCTAATACACCCCATTTATATACATCTTTTAAAAAAACATATAATTTAAAAAATGACTATTCAAATTTTAATATATTAAATAATAGAATCCCAACCGAACAATTTATAGTAAATGTAGTACCTGATTATGTAACTTTAACATATAGTTGCACTATCCAAACATACTATGTTGAACAACTAAATAAAATAATTGAGGCAGTTAACTATGCTTCAGATTCATATTGGGGTGATCCTGAACGTTTTAAATTTAAAGCATCTATTGATTCATATGCAACAACTGTAGAAATTACAGATAATACAAATAGAATTGTAAAAGGAACATTTTCTATTAAATTATTTGGATATGTATTACCGGACACAATCCAAAAAGAATTAACAGCAATTAAAAAATATAACAGTAAATCTCAAATTATAATAGGAATAGAAACAGTAACATCACTTTCATCATCTAACCCAATACCCCCACTATTTGTTGCTCCAGTATTACCACCTAATCCTCCTATATTTAATGCGTTTTCTGATGCTTTTTCTAGTGCTTTTGGTTAAAATATAAAATAAAAAATATAAAATGTCACAACAAAACAAAACTACATTACAATCGTGTATTAACACTCAGTTAGCTAATAACACAACCGGAGATATTACTGCAGCAGATATAAGAGATAATCTTATTAATATAACTGATAGTTTATTATTTAATAGTGGTTCTCAAAGTATCACTGGATCTTTAGTTGTAACAGGTTCAAACGGAACTATTAATGGTTTATTTTTTGGTAGAGGTGGTGGAAATCAACCCTCAAACATCTCAATTGGTGTAACAACAAACTTTAATTCCTCTGCAACAGGATGCAACAATACAGCAATAGGAAATGTTGCTTTAGGTGCTAATACAACAGGATGCTACAATACAGCAATAGGAAGAAGTGTTTTATTCTATAATACAACAGGAACCGACAACACAGCAATAGGACGTTGTGCTTTATACAATAATATATTAGGATCTAACAACATAGCATTTGGCCAAAATGCAGGAATTTGTTTTTGTGAAAATTCCTCAAACAATATAGCAATTGGATTTGCTGCAGGTCCTTCAACATTAACTGAAGAAAGCAATAAATTATACATAGCATCGGGTTCCGGTACACCACTAATAAAAGGTGATTTTGCTGCAAAAACAGTAGATATTTCCGGTTTTTTAGGTGTAACAGGTTCAATTAATGGTGTATTTTTTGGTAGAGGTAATGGAAACATTTCTACAAATATCTCAATTGGTGTAACAACAGCCTTTAGCTCCTCTGCAACAGGAACTGGAAATACAGCAATAGGATGTAGAGCTTTATATTGTAACACAATAGGATGCCGCAACACAGCAATAGGAAATTATACTTTATGTTCTAACATAGTAGGACATTATAACACAGCAATAGGATATAGAGCTTTACGCTGTAATACATCAGGATCTAACAACACAGCAATAGGAAATTCTGCTTTATGCTGTAATACATCAGGATCTAACAACACAGCAATAGGATTTAGTGCTTTACAATGTAATACAATAGGAACAGACAATACAGCAATAGGAAATTGTGCTTTACGCAAAAATATAACAGGAACCAATAACACAGCAATAGGAGGTAATGCTTTATGTAATAATACAATAGGAACAGACAATACAGCAATAGGAAATTGTGCTTTACGCACTAATTCAGGAGGAACCAATAATATAGCAATAGGTCAATGTGCTTTAGTTTCTTCATCAGTAGGATCAAATAATATAGCATTTGGCCAAAATGCAGGATGCCTATTTTCTGGAAGTTCCTCAAACAATATAGCAATTGGATTTGAAGCAGGCCCTTCAACAGCAACTCAAGAAAGCAATAAATTATACATAGCATCGGGTTCCGGTACACCACTAATAAAAGGTGATTTTGCTGCAAAAGCAGTAAATATTTCTGGTTCTTTAGGTGTAACAGGTTCAATTAACAATTTACTTATAGGCACAGGTAATGGAAACGTTTCCTCAAACATCTCAATTGGTTTAACAACAAACTTTGGTTCCTCTAATACAGGATATAATAACACAGCAATAGGACAATTTGCTTTACAAAATAATACAACAGGAACCGATAACATAGCAATAGGAGGGGGTACTTTATCCTCTAATACAACAGGATCTTCTAACATAGCAATAGGAAATAGTGCTTTATCTTCTACATTAGGATCTAATAATATAGCATTTGGCCAAAGTGCAGGAAATAATTTTTCCGAAAATTCCTCAAACAACATAGCAATTGGATTTGCAGCTGGCCCTTCAACCTTTGGTACAGATGAAAGTAATAAATTATATATAGCATCGGGCTCCGGCACACCACTGATAAAAGGTGATTTTGCTTGCAAAGGAGTATCTATAAATTCATTTTTAAATCTTTCAGGATCAAATCCACTCCCAGAATCAGGTGAATTTAGTAGTAATGGTACTATAGCATTTTCCTCAAGTGGAAACTTTTTCTTTAGAAGTGCAAGTGCATGGTGTAAATTAACAATAAACTAAAATAAAACATATATAGCATAATAAAATATATTACAAACGTTTAATATTTATAATAAAATGGCAGCAAAAGCAAAATCACAAGCAACAATTTCATTTGTAAGAAAACCTAAAGTAAAAAGACCAGGTATTCATGCTAAAACAAAATATAGCAAAAGTAAAAATAGTAAAAACTATGTTAAACCATATGTGGCTCAAGGAAAATAAATTTATATATTTATTAACATAACGTTATAAATAAAAAAATATGCCAATTATCCAAGAAGTTACAGAAAAAAAGTTTTTAACAGAAGAAGAAAAAACTACATTAAAAGACTTACAAACCAAAACAGAATCTATAGTAGTAGAGTTAGGTGAAATATCACTAATTAAAATACAAGTTGAAAATAGATATGAATCAGCAAAATCATACCTAACAGAGATATCAAATCAAGAAAAAGAATTCACAAAAACTTTATTTAATAAATATGGAAAATTTAATCTTGATCCAGAAACAGGCGAAATTATTAAATCAAATTAATATATTCAAATTTTTGCCATATTTATAATAAAAATAATTTATAACAAATGGCAGAAACAATTGTATCCCCTGGTGTATTAGCTATAGAAAATGATCAATCATTTATAACACAACAACCTGTACAAGCTGGTGCCGCCATTATAGGTCCAACACCAAAAGGTAAAGTTGGTATCCCTGTTTTATGTACTACTTATAGTGATTATTTAAATAAATTTGGCTCTACATTTTTAAGTGGCAGCCAAACTTACACATATTTTACCTCTATTGCAGCATATAATTATTTTAATAGTGGAGGAAATACATTACTTGTTACTCGGGTAGTAAGTGGAAGTACATCTTTAGATTGGACTCCTGCTACCTCTTCTTTTATATCATCATCTGCTCATTCTGCAGGTTCTCCATATAATACTTCTCCTTTTATACTAGAAACATTATCTGAGGGAATAATAATGAATAGCACAGGTCCTACAGGTTCAGATGGAACATTACTAAGTGGCTCAGCTGATAATTTTAGATGGCAAATAGCATCACAAAACATAAATGATGGAACTTTTTCATTACTTATTAGACAAGGAAATGACTCAGATATTAATCAATCAGTTGTAGAAAGTTGGGGTCCATTATCATTAGATCCTTTTGCTGCAAACTATATTGAAAAAGTAATAGGTAATCAAGTTGAAACTATCCGCTCTGATAATGGAGAATACTATGTTCAATTAACTGGAAGTTTTCAAAATAATTCCTCAATTATTAGAGTTAAACAAGTTAACCAAACTACTCCAAATTATTTAGATAATAATGGAGTTTTTAAACCTCAATTTACTGGATCACTTCCATCAACATCAAGTGGAACTTTTGGATCAGCTAAAGGAACTAATATTCCATCATCTGCCGGTAATTATTATGAAAATATAACAAATAACAACATACAAGGTCTTACAGCAAATGCATATACTGAATCTATTTCTTTATTAGCAAATAAAGATGCATATAAATACAATATATTAGTTGCTCCTGGATTAATAAGTTCTCACGCTTTTGCTGGTAATTCTAGTTTTGCTGCTATTACACAAATTCAAACCACAGTACAAGAAAGAGGAGATGCTATAGCTATTATAGATTTAGTTCCATATAATGCTACAATAAGCACTGTGACTTCAACAGTATCCTCATACAATACACCATATATGGCTACTTATTGGCCTTGGTTAAAAACTATTGATCCTAATACAGGAAATCAAGTGTGGGTTCCCGCTTCAACAATGATCCCTAGTGTATATGCTTTTAATGATAGTGTTGCTGCACCTTGGTTTGCACCAGCTGGTATAAACAGAGGTATTTTACCAACTGTTATCCAATCTGAACGTATTTTAACCCAAGGAAATAGAGATACTTTATACCAATCAAATGTAAACCCAATTGCAACCCTTCCAGGTGCAGGCATTGTAGTATTTGGACAAAAAACATTACAAAAGAAAAGAAGCGCATTAGATCGTGTAAATGTAAGACGTTTACTAATTGAGTTAAAAAATTATATATCTCAAGTAGCAGATACATTTGTGTTTGAACAAAATGATGCAAATACACGAAGTGAATTATTATCAATAATTAATCCTTATTTATCATCTATTCAACAACAACAAGGTTTAACTAGTTTTAAAGTAATTATGGATGAATCAAATAATCCACCATCTGTTGTAGATCAAAACCAATTAATTGGACAAATTTATTTACAACCCACTAAAACAATTGAATTTATCCTTTTAGATTTTAATATTTTACCTACAGGTGCAGTATTTCCTGCTTAGTAGTATACTTTAATAAAAAAATCAATATTTATAATAAAAAAATAAAATGGCAAACTTTACAGTATCACCAGGTGTAACTACTAATGAATTAGATCAAACATTTTTGACAGGACAACCTGTACAAGCAGGAGCCGCTATTATAGGTCCAACAGTTAAAGGTCCTGTTGAAATACCAACATTAGTAACTTCATACTCACAATATACATCATTATTTGGAGATTCTTTTATAACGGGAGGAATAAATTATTCATATTTAACTTCAATTGCCGCATATAATTACTTTAATTATGGAGGATCTTCATTATTAGTAGCTAGAGTAGCAAGTGGATCTTACACCCCAGCTATATCAAATATCTCCAATACAGTTTCTAGCACAAACGGTACTTTTGCAACAGCTTCTATAGAAATATCCTCTAGTTATACAGCATCAGCTGTAGGTCAAGTAGGAGGAGGTGTATTAAAAATTAGTGTCCCTTCAATTGGTTCTACATATACAGATTATTGGTTACAACATGCTCCTAATATTGGAGCTAATTCTTATTATGATGCTGCATCCAATGTAGGATATGTTAGTATGTCTGTACAACCAACTTTAATTGAGTTTGGTACTTTAATAGCTGGTTTTATTAATTCAACCACAAACTATCAATATAACCCAACACAAATCCCAACTGAAATTAACCAATTATTTTCAGCATCATTTGCAACAAATAAACTTACAATATTCCCAAAACAATCATCCTCATTATATAATGGTACTATTATTAGAATGGGAGCAAAACCTGGAAATGTTATTTGGGGAGGAGCCCCAGATGATAATTTTGTATCTAGTTCAATAATGGTAAGTGGTTCTGATGGCGTATCTTCAACAGCATTTACTTTAGAAACAATTTCACAAGGAATTATTATGAATAATTCCGGATCAGAAGTTTCTGGATCTTTAGTTAGTGGTTCAAAAGATAATGTACGAGTTGAAATTACAAATACAAACACAGGATCAGGTACATTTAATGTACTAGTTAGACAAGGAAACGATACAACAAATAATAAAAATATACTTGAATCATTTAATGGAGTTAATTTAGACCCAAATTCAGATCGTTTTATTTCTTTAGTAATTGGTGATCAAAAATTAGCATATAATTCAACAAATAATCAAATGGAATTATCTGGAAGTTATCCAAATATTTCAAGATATGTACGAGTTAAATCCATCAACTTCCCAACACCAACTTATTTAAATTCAAACGGAACAATTTCAAATGCCTCATATACATCATCTTTACCAATAAATCAAAGTAGTTCTTTTAGTACAGCTACAGGTACAGTTGCCTCTAATGTAGTATCATCAATGTATGATTTAATAGGCACAACAACCCAAGGATTAATAGGGTCAGATTATAATAACATGGTTGCTCTATTTGGAAATAAAGAAGCATACCAATTTAATCTATTATTTACCCCAGGTTTATTAAACGATAAACATACATCAGTAGTATCTACAATTATTTCAAATACACAAGATAGAGGAGATAATTTATATGTGCTAGATCTAATCGATTATAATGGCACAGTTGCATCTACTATAACGCAAGCTCAAACTAGAAACACATCATATGCTGCTTCGTATTGGCCTTGGGTTCGTATCGTTGATCCTGCAACAGGAAAACAAGTATGGGTACCTGCTTCAACTGTAATTCCTGGAGTATATGCTTTTAATGATAAAGTATCTGCACCTTGGTTTGCACCAGCAGGAATAAATCGTGGTGGGTTATCTACAGTATTACAAGCCCAATTTAAATTAACTCAAGCTAATAAAGATTCATTATATAGTAATAATATTAATCCATTAGCTACATTACCTAGAAATGGTGTTGTAGTATTTGGACAAAAAACATTACAAAAACAAGCATCTGCTCTTGACCGTGTAAACGTAAGACGTTTGATGATTGAAATGAAAAATTATATTCGTCAAATTGCGGATACAGTAGTATTTGAACAAAATACAATAGCAACAAGAAATTCATTTGTAGCTAGAGTAACTCCATTTTTAGAAGGCATCCAACAAAAACAAGGATTGTATGCTTATAAAATAATAATGGATGAATCAAATAATGGACCCGCAGTAATTGATCAAAATCAATTAGTAGGTCAAATTTATATTCAACCAACTAGAACAGCAGAATTTATTTCATTGGATTTTATCTTATTACCAACAGGAGCTGAATTTCCTGGATAAAAAATTAAATTATTAAATATTTATAATAAAACAAAATTAAAATAAAAACAAAATGATACTAAATCCGAACGAAATATTCTTTACCGCGTTTGAACCAAAACAATCTAATCGCTTTATCCTTTATATGGATGGTATTCCATCATTTTTAGTAAAAGGTGTGGGAGGAATAAATATAGCTCAAAACGCAGTTGCCCTTAACCACATTAACGTTCAACGTTATGTAAAAGGAAAAACTACTTGGGGTGCAATTTCAATGACTTTATATGAATCTATAACTCCTTCTGGAGCACAAGCTGTAATGGAATGGATACGTTTAGGTCACGAATCTGTAACTGGTAGAGATGGTTATTCTGATTTTTATAAAAAAGACTTAAAATTTAATGTACTTGGCCCTGTTGGAGATATTGTTTCAGAATGGATAATTAAAGGAGCAGTAGTTACAAGTGCTAACTTTGGAGATTATAACTGGGATGATGATGGAACAGTAGTAAATATTGCTCTAGAAGTACAACCAGATTATTGTATCTTAAACTACTAAAATTAAAATTAAAAATAATTATATAAGCTTCAACGTTTTCGTTGGAGCTTTTATTTTTTTATTATATATTATCACATTAACACGTTAATTAAACTATATCTACCCATATTTATAACATATACCATAACATGAAATTAGATAATTTACGTGCGTTAGTAAAAGAGACATTAAACCATCGTTTAACTGAGGAATATCAAGATAAGTTTAAAATGATAGGTATGCTTATTACTAACATTGACTTAAGACCACAAAAAGAAATATATTCAGATATTCGTTCTATCCCAGGTATTACAGTTATATCATCTAAAGAACCTTTAGAATTTAGTCAACAAGACCAATCTAAATTTCAAGCTTTAATGACTGTTAAAGTAGATGGACATCCTTGGATTGCAAAAGGTGGATTTGATAGATCAAAAATGCTAGAAATACGCAAAGAAATATTAAAAGTAGAAGGAGTTTTATCATTTAATGTAAATCCTGATAATATTACTACTCTTTAATATATGTATATAAGACAAATAAAGTTATATTAAATAAAAATTATGGACGAAAAATTTAAATTACCAACAGAAACCATTGACTTACCCTCTAAAGGTTTACTTTACCCTGAAGATTCTGAATTAGCAAAAGGTACAATTGAAATTAAATATATGACCGCTAAGGAAGAAGATATTTTAACTAATCAATCATATATTAAAAGTGGTACTGTATTAGATAAATTAATAAAATCATTAATTGTATCAAAAATCAATTATGATGATTTGCTAATTGGTGATAAAAATGCTATTATGGTTGCGGCCCGTGTTTTAGGATATGGTTCTGATTATACCTTTGAATATAATGGTGAACCTCAAACAGTTGATTTATCTTTAATTGAAAATAAACCACTTAAAGAAGAACTATTTAAAAATAAAGTTAATGAGTTTACATTTACTTTACCTAAATCTAAAAATACAATTACATTTAAGTTTTTAACCCATAAAGATGAACAAGATATTAGTCGTGAGTTAGAAGGACTTAAAAAAATTAATAAAGATACCTCTCCTGAACTTTCAACACGGCTAAAATATATAATTACCTCAGTAGAAGAAAAACGAGATAAAAAAGATATTCGAGATTTTGTCGATAATTATTTTCTTGCCCAAGATTCTCGGGCATTAAGAGAATATATTCGCGAGATTCAACCTGATGTTGATCTAACTTTTTTTCCCGACGGGAATAGTGATAGAATCAATATACCAATTGGGATTAACTTTTTTTGGCCTGACTACTGATACAATATTGCAATCTAGAACTGCAATTTTTAAACAAATACATCAAATAGTTTTTCACGGAAACGGAGGATATGATTGGCATACCGTTTACAACATGCCAATTTGGCTTCGTCGTTTTACTTTTAATGAAATTAGAAAACATTTTGAAGAGGAAAATGAAGCTATACAAAAACAATCTAGAGGAAAAAACTCAAATTCAAAAACTGTCATTGATTCAGATGGTAAAGTTAAACTCCCAAATTTACTACAAAAACCTACTAATAGCAATAACCCTGTTAAATACGGTTAAAAATGTTAATATTTAATATTTATAACAAAATATTTTAAATGGGAGCATTAGAAGATTTATTAAAAATAAATAAAGAAATAGATTCTCTTCGAAAAGAATTAACTAAAAAACCTCTTCAACCTTATAAATTAGAAGATCTTGAAAAAGCTAAAGAATCATTAGCAGGATTACGTGCCGAACTTAGAGAAATGAGCTCTGATTTAGATTATATTTCTAAATCTTTTAAAGATAGTGTCAATGAACTATCTAAACAAAATACATATCTTTCAGATGCTAAATCTTCCCTTAGAGGAATTTCTAGTATTTCTGATAAAATTCTTGAATTTAGAAAAGGAGAAACATCTTTAAGTGAAAAACAACTTAAAACACTTCAACAACAAGCTAAATCTAAATTTACCTCATTACAAAATTCTATTAAAAGTGGCAAACTAGGAAAAGAAAACACTAAAGAAGCTCAAAGCGCATTAGATGATCAAGAATTATTTAATGACGAACTTGATAGAACAATACGACTTAATAAACAAGTTAATAAAGAAATAGGTTTACTTGGAACGGGAATTGGAGGAGTATCAAAATTATTATCTAATATGGGATTTGGGGATATGACCCAATCTTTACAAGATGCAATTGATAAAACTAAAAATGCTAGACTCCAACAAAAATTAAATAATGATGAAATTTCAAAAGTATCTAAAGAATTAGAATCACAAAATACAAGACAACTATCAGCAAATCAGTTAAGGGCTGGCTTTGGAGGAAAGCATCTTCAAAGTCTCCAGGCACAAAAAGATTCTTTATCATCACAAAATAAAGAACTTGATGGGCAAACATCTAAATATAAAAATATAGGTAATGCTTTAAAAGATCAACTTACTAGTTATAATGCTATTGATGCTATAGTGATGGGATTAATAGATGGTTTTAACCAATCCCAAAAAGGAATTGGAGAAATGGCTAAAGGTTTAGGAATGTCTGCTGATCGAGCTGCGGTAATGAGACAAGAATTTGCATATATAGCAAATACTTCTATGAATGCTAATCTTACTGTAAAAGATCTTGCAGAAACCCAAATAGCTGTAGGTCAAGCTTTAGGTAGTAATGCTCGGCTTAATAGAGCAGATTTAGAAACTATGACGGATATTGTCATAAAGACAGGTCTTCAACATAGTGAATTAATGGGGATTGAAAAATTATCCTTAGCAACTGGTACTAGTTTAGATGATAATGTTAAAAGTGCTTTAGGTGGTGCAACAGCATTTGCAATGCAAAATAAAATGGTTATTGATAATAATAAAGTTTTAAAAGAAGTAAATAAAGCATCTGCATCTTTAAAATTATCTTTAGGAGGAAGTGTTGCACAATTAGGAAAAGCAGTAGTTCAAGCTCAAATGTTTGGTTTAACTCTAGAACAAGCTGAAAAGATGTCATCTGGTTTATTAAATTTTGAACAATCTATTGAAGATGAATTAAGTGCAGAATTATTAACTGGAAAAGACTTAAATTTAGAACGCGCTAGAGGATTAGCTTTAAATGGTGATATAGCAGGAGCCGCAACTGAAATTGCAGCTCAAGTAGGATCAGCAGCAGATTTTGGTAAAATGAACGTTATTCAACAAGAAGCTATTGCAAAAGCAGTTGGGTTAGGTAGAGATGAATTAGCAGCTTCATTAATAGAAAAAGAATCATTAGCTGCATTAAATGCTGAAGAAGGACAAACCGCACAAGAAGCATATGAAGCATTAAAAAAACAAGGATTAACCCAAGATGAAATAATAGCTAAAGTAGGAGAAAAAGCAGCAGCCGATCTTGAACAGCAATCCGCCCAAGATAAATTTAATAAATCTGTTGAAAAATTAAAAGAGATATTTACTCAAGTAATGGATGCTTTAGCTCCTGTATTTAATGGTTTATCTAATATAGCTACTGTTATAATGCCTGCTATAAATTTTATGTTACAGCCTATAGTAACAGCTTTTACAGGTTTAGGAAAAATTCTTACAGGAAGTTTTGATACTTTAACAGGTTGGCAAACAGTATTAGGAAGTATCCTATTAATCTGGGGATCTATTTCAGCATATACTAAAATAAATGCTATAAGAGTAGCAGGTATGGCAGCATTAGAAACAGTTATTAGTGCCTCAAAAGCAGCTCAATTATCAAGTGATTCAAAATCATTAATGCTTGGTAAAAGTAAGATTGTACAATTAGCGGCACAAGCAGCTTTATGGGCTTTAGCAAATCCACTTACCGCTTTAACTATAGGATTAGCAGCAGGGGGTGCTATATATGCAATATCTCAGTCTTATATGAAAGATGGTGTAATTGGTCCTGGTGGAGAAACTGTAGTATCTGGACCAAAAGGTTCTATTCAAGTAGATAAACAAGACTCTATGATAGTAGGTACAAATTTATTTGGAAATAATACTAAATCTAACTCAGGTAAATCTACCCAAACAAGTTCTGGGGGTGGCGATATGTCAGCGGTAATAGCGGCTATAAATAATTTAGCATCTAGACCTATAAATGTAAAAACATCCGTTCAACTTAATGGTAAAGAATTAGCTACAATTCAAGGAGAGTACCCAAATGAAGCGGGTGATGCGAATAGAAAAGTTGCTTATAAAATAGCTTAAAATTACAAAAAAACATAATATTTATAATAAAAATAATAATTATGGGACTTTTAACAAAATTAACAACAGATGGATCAACTTTAAGTATTAATGATGGTCTAACACCAGCTACAAATCCATTAACTACTCCTGGAAATTCAATCCATTCTACGGGGATTGTAAATAATTCGTATTCATTAAATGGATCTAATGTAAATGCAATTGGTGCTTTTGTAGCACAGTAT
>Ga0181351_1000378_pt1 | contig 12519 bp, 12 predicted proteins | sample Su13VDMM15SD_FD_170485 | JGI IMG/M metagenome (GOLD analysis project Ga0181351, IMG submission 170485) | Freshwater viral communities from Lake Michigan, USA - Su13.VD.MM15.S.D | ecosystem: Environmental > Aquatic > Freshwater > Lake | place: USA: Michigan | collected 2013-07-16 | reverse complement strand
GACATAAGGCAAGTTCACAATCTTGGCCACACTGTCTCCCGCAGCATTCACAAGATCATCAATGATTTTGCTGTACACAACTTCGTAGACCACTAGGCCGGTCACAGGATCTATTGCTTGTGCAGTGTTGATTTCTCCTAAAACTAGATCTTTCCAATAATGATTCTCATACAGACTAGAAACATATGTCTCTAGAGAATCGGGCGCCAGGCCAAATGCGTGTTGATAACTAACTCGTGTGGCTTTTCCAAAATAAGGATCATCTGGTCTAAAAATCAAATTAGGAACAAAGATATTTTCGTTGTCCAGCAAGCTGGTAATCAACAAACGATCATTGTTTGGCGGCATTGCTTGAACGTTTAAATTCTGGTATGGTTGATTGTATGTTCTTATTAGCCGCAAAGTAAACGTTTTATACACCGACACTACGTCTCGAATTCCGGTTGCTTGCATAACTGGAGTTAGTATTGCGTTGGAGCCACCAAACCCCTCGGTTATGGTTAACGTTGCTGGCCCTGAATATCCAGCACCAGGATTGGCTATTTCTACCTCAGTTATTGCACCACCCACTACTGTTATTTCACCAGCTTGTGCCTGTACCGCCGATGCTCCCACCGGAGTAGAAAATTTTAAAACTGGCGTATTGATGTCGCTATACCCAGTTCCGCCATTGGTAATTGTGACAGCAGCAACGTTATACACAATTTGAGTTGTGTCTTCTGCGTATGCGTTGACCGTGAAGGTAAAAGAACTATCCCAGGTAGTATTATTGGAATCAAAAAATGTGGAGCCAAGATCAACTGCAAATGTGTTAAAACTTACTCTTCCAGATATTTCTCCAGTAGGCAACAGCGCCAATCCCTGGGGCAATTCGTTAAATGCGCCTGACTTGAGTCGGTATGATAATACTCGGTCACCACGATTCTCTGCTTCTATTACTAACAAACTGGTATCGCCATTTTCAATTGAACCAAGATCACTGTTAGTAATCCATGTTACTTCAGCGTCTATCTCGCCGGATATGATTATGTTAAACGGATAAGGATCGCTGGCCACAATCAAATTGGCTAGCACTGTGCCAGCTGAAGTTGTTAGGTCTATAGCAACGTCACTGCCAAGAATATCAGTGACTGTGAATTGTGTGGTACTGTTGACGGTCAGCACATAATACACCTGAGTGGGCGAAGCCGTTATGCCTCCAAAACCTGTGCCAGTAAACACAATAGTTTGTCCAACACCCAATTGAGCAGTGCTGTTACATGTGATAATGTTGGTGCCAAATGTGGTTGCGGAGCATGATATTATCAAGGTAGCCACACTTGACCCAATCTCGTTGGTTAGTGTGGCTCCACTCACTGTAAATATCACCTGCTGTGTTGCAACATCTTGACTCACAATGGTTTGAACTGTGTATGTGGTTCCGGCTACTAGGCCGCCAAAAGAATCAGCCAATTGAATTAACGTACCCGCACTCAGTATCCCAGTGCCCGATGTGTAAATGTAGTTGCTGCCGGCTATAGTACGAGAAATTACTACACTTTCAGTAACAAAGTCTGCTTGATATGTTACCACATTGAAACTGTACTCAACTTCGGTCACACCCTGGTCTGGCACATATCCATAGTACCAACCTGACGCAGGATCCAAGGTCAATCCAGGCGGAAGTCCTGATCCTTCATTGACATTGATAGCATATTTGAGATCAGGAGTGTCGTAGTCATTACCAATAAACTGATAGGCATAGTAGTTGTCCCCGCGCACCGTGCCAAGATCAGAGGGACTGGCATTGGTCAAAAATGGTCTGCGCTCTGTGGTTTCATCTGCGGTCACTGCGGTAGTGTCCACAGTAATCTCAGTAGTGTCCGCCGTCATTGTGCCGCGATCATACACAAAGAAATAAAATGTTCGTAGGCTGCTGCTTTTGCCGTCAGTGACTTCTAGGGTAAATTGATAATTCTTGCTAATTGCACTAACAATAAAGTCATAGGGCAGTGTGTATTCTGGTGTTAGATCATAGCCCGGTGTTTCGTCAACATTGGCCGCAGGTTCAATATAACCTGATATTAGACCGGTTGAGCTTACTGTGATGCCTCCGGGCAATTGGCCAGCAGCCAAGGACACCACAACAGTTTCGCTAGGATCTGTGTCGGTGTATGCAATTTGTATATCCAATTGGTCGCCGTCGTAGAATGAGCCCAGGCTTCCAGCTGGTGTGGTAAATTCAGGCACATCATTGCCAGTAATGGTCAATGTAAAGGTTCGATCACGTATGCGATCAACTTGTTCATCCACTGTTTCGGTATAGGCACGCACAGTGAATTTGCTGGTAACGTCCTGATTGACCGGCACCGGTACACCTTGCAGACTGGCCACTGCTCTAGGCGTTCCCACAATCAAACCATTGGCTGTGCATTGTATGCCTTCGGGCAAGCTGCCTGCTATCACAGCATAGTATACGTCGCTGCCGTCGGAGTCGTAGGCCAACAGGGTTTGCTGAAAGAAAATGCTTTCAGGAATAACCCCTAGATTACCTGCTGGTGTGTCCCAAATTGGTTGTGCCATATTGTATTTTAAACGTTATCCCAGACAGTACCAGTCCAAAGTCTAAGGCCACCAATAAAGGTATTGTAATAGAATTGACCAACGGCCGGGCTGCCTGGGTCAGTCGCTGATACTGGTATGATCAAGCTGGTCAATGAACCCAGGCTGGTGATGTTGGGCTGTGCTGCTGTGGTCACTGTGCCAGCAGTGGTTGCTGTGCCAGCAGTGGTTGCTGTGCCAGCAGTGGTAGCTGTAGTAGCTGTGCCTGCTGTGCCTGCTGTGGTTGCACTGGGCACCGTGCCTGTGACATTGGCACCGGGTATTGATGTCAGGCCTGCACCTGATCCAGTAAATTGGCTAGCTGTCACAGTACCAGTTACACTGACTGTGGTACCTGTGTGCAAAGTGGCATTGACATTGGCACCACCCAAGATGTTGCCCCCTATAATATTACCTGGCGCTGATATTATACCAGCGGAGATAATATTGCTACCTGTAACATTGCCTGTGACACTGACTGTGGTACCCGAGTGCAACGTAGCATTGACGTTGGCTCCGCCCAAGATGTTGCCACCTGTGATGTTGCCCGTGACACTGACTGTGGCACCTTCCAGTTGCCCCACCACAAAACTGCCATATGTGTTTACCGTGACCAGTTCGTTGGTTATTGTAGCTTGTTTGGCTGCAACCAGTTTTCCAGTACCGTTTAAGTAACCAATAAATGCTGATTTTTCAGCAGTGTCGTAGTAATAAAGTTGTTCACCACGATCTTTGCCATCGTTGCTGGTTAGTGGATCATTGTTGGCTCCGCGGCCAATGCTGATAATTGGATCTTGAATGGCCAGGGTTGTTACATTGGTAAATTCAGTTGTGCCACTCACTGTCAAGTTGCCAGCAATTATGGTATTGGTCACTGTCAAGTTGCCACCAGTTATGGCACCTGTAGCTGATACAGAACCACCAGTGCGAATGTTGCCACCGGTGATGTTGCCCACAGCACTGACTGTGGTGCCTGCGCTGACCAAGCCTGCGGTGTTTAGATTACCACCAGTGACATTGCCGGTTGCAGTGACCAGGCCGCCTGTGCCCAGGTTACTACCGCTTACATTGCCGCTGGCAGTGACTTGACCTGCTGTGTTGATATTGCCGCCAGTGACATTGGCAGTAACAGCAAGACTACCCAGTGTGCCCAGGCTAGTGATACTGGTCTGTGCTGCTGTGCCCACTAGGCCCAACAAGATATTGCCAGTTATATTACCAGCTGCACTTACCTGGCCTGCTGTGTTGATATTGGCACCAACCACGTTGCCCGAAGCTGATACCACAGTTCCTGTAACTAAATTGGTAGCGTTGATATTGGCGGCAGCAATATTGCCGCCGGTGAGATTGGCAGTGATATTGGCGCCAGTTATGTCACCAACTATGGTTGCACTGGCTGCGCTAAACGCACCAACTGTGATTAGATTTCCACCTGTTATTGTACCAGTTGCACTAATAGTGGTTCCTACCGCTAACAAGTTTGCGGTAATACTGCCTGATCCCCCTAATGAGTTACTGACCACAAGATTACTTAATTCGCCAATGCTTTGTAAAGAACTGCTGGTGACGTTGCCGCTGAGTACGCTGTAAGTAAGTAGAGCTGCATTTGAACTCACTGTGAATCCTGATAAGCCTGCTCCGTTACCCACAAAGAAACCAGCGGTGACTGTGGCTGGTGTGGTTACATTGCCAGTGACACATATTTGACCGGCGGTTGTAATATTTCCACCAGTTACATTACCAGTTGCAATCAATGCTCCCCCAGTTGATAACGCACCGCCAGAAATTGTTCCAGCAGCACTGATTGCACCCACTGAGATCAAATTTCCACCTGTTGCATTGCCGGTTACAGTCAATGCACCCAAGGTACCCACTGTGGTCAAACTGGATGTGGTCACGTTGGCACTCAGCGTGGTTCCTGTGATAAGTGCAGCCGGAGCACTAGAAACAACCCCGGTCAACTGACTACCGTTGCCAACAAACAGGCCGCCGGCGCTGACGTTGCCTGTGGCAGAAATTACGCCGTTGCCCGTGAATAATCCTTGCAGTGTTGCTCCTGTGCCAGACACCACAAACACGTTTGCAACACCAGTGCTGCTCATGTTTATAGTAGAATCCGCAACAATTGCTATGTTGCTGTTGCCATTTTGGATACCTGTAAGACCACCAATATTATAGAGTTCTGTGAAGTTATCGTTGGATTTTTGAAAGGCGGTGCGTAAGGGATCACCTTGCCCGTCATTGGCTATATTGCCTACGTCAATTACTTGCTGTGTCATATTTTGAGTCCTAGTAGTGTATTTACCAAAGTTGTCAACACAATCTACAGACTTGGATTGCCGCTAAATAAACACAATCGGAGCGATAAATGTCATATATCATCAACAACACCCGTGGACAGGTCATAGCAGTAGTAGCAGACGGCACTGTAAACACCACTGCCACAGATCTATCTTTAGTGGGACGGGCTCTTACAGATTACGGTACCTACGAAAATGAAAACTACGTATTTTTGTTGGAGAATTTTGCCAATTCTTCTGCACCGTTACAACCTATTCTAGGACAATTATGGTACAATTCTGACACGGATGTGTTGTCAACCTATACCAGTGCTGATGCCTGGGTGATCCTGGCCACACAACCTTATGTACAAGCACAAAAGATCTCCCCAGTGTTTACTGGCATTCCCACAGCGCCCACAGCAGGCGCAGGCTCTGCAACCACTCAGTTGGCCACCACAGCATTTGTAACCAACAGCCCACAATTTGCAGGTGTACCAACTGCACCCACTGCGGCACCTGGTACACTGGGTAATCAGTTGGCCACACTGAATTTTGTCAACAACAGTCCTGAATTTAGCGGCGTTCCGCTAACTCCCACCGCGGCTCCGGGCACAGCAACCACACAAATTGCCAGCACAGCCTTTGTGACCAATAGTCCACAATTTGCAGGTGTACCAACTGCGCCCACTGCTGCATTTGGTGATACCACCACACAAGTGGCCACAACTGCGTTTGTGCAAGGTATTCGTGCCAACACGGTGCTGACTGGGACTCCTGTTGCACCAAGCGCCCCATACAATGACAACACCAGTCAGTTGGCCACCACAACATTTGTGCAAGGTGAAAAGATTAGTCCAGTGTTTACTGGTATTCCCATTGCGCCAACTCCAGATATTACTGTCAGCAACACTCAGATTGCTACCACAAGATTTGTGACTAATTGGACCAACGCACTGCCCACCATGAGTCAACAGAATGCAAATTCTGTTGTTATCACTGGAGGTGTTATATCAGGAATTACGCCGTTGGCTCTAGCATTTGGCGGATCAGGATCTAGTACCGCTGCTGGCGCACGAGCTGCATTAGAACTGGGTAATATTGCTACAATGAATACCGGTAATATTTCGTTTATTGGCGGCACTGTAAGTGACGTTGTAATTACTGGTGGCACATTATCAAATTTAAATGTTCCGCTTGCTATAGTGTCCGGCGGAACTGGGGCCAACACTGCAACCACAGCAAGAATCAACATTGGACTAGGATCAATTGCAACTCAAAATGCAAACTCGGTTGTTATCACTGGAGGTTCAGTGTCGGGTATTACCCCTATTGCTGTGGCAGATGGAGGAACTGGAGCCAATGACAATATTGCAGCAAGAATCAATCTAGGCCTAGGATCAATTGCAACTCAAAATGCAAACTCAGTGGGTATTACTGGTGGTACAATTACTGGTATCACTGTGCTCAATGCCAGCGGTGTCAACATCACCAGCGGCACAATTACAGGCATAACAGATCTAACAGTAGCCGACGGTGGCACAGGTGCAAGCAATGCCACTGATGCTAGAACCAATCTTGGTGCAGCGGCAACAGCTACTACTGTGACAGTGGGCGCAGGCCTAACTGGTAACGGCACTCTGGGCAACAACATTGCAATTGCATTTGCCACAAATTCCAATGGATACGGCATACGTTATGTAAGTACCGCATCACCGTCGGGCGGGCAAGACGGTGACATTTGGTATCAAATTTAATATATGGGAAGACTAATAGTTAGACCAGTCGGCTATACCGGCTTTTTGCAACAGTTGATCTGGACGCAGGGCAACAACGTTCCAGTAACTGCTCACCTCTGGGGTGGGGGCGGCGGTGGGGGCGGCAATGATTCTCGAGTGGGTGGCACCGGCAATGGTGGTGGTTATACTCAAGTACAGTTTACGGTTAATGAAGATGACGTGCTGGAAATTGGCGTGGGGGGTCCGGGCACTGGCGGTGGCAGCGGCGGATCAGCTGGAGGTGGTAGCCCCGGATCTAGTTTTCTATTAGATGCATCCCTATTGTTCAGCACACTTGAAACTGCATCACCACCAGTGGTTAGACAATTTAATTCGGCCTACAGCACATTCCTAAACACCTATGGCGTATGGATTGATCCCACCAGTGCTCGCACATTTGACAGAACCTACACCATAAATTTTCCTTTTGAAGGTTGGTATCAATTTACTGCCAGCGCAGACAATGCTGCTGACATCTATCTTGCTCAAACAGTTGACGGCGTATTCACCAATCAGTTGGCTATCACAGCAACTAATTATACAGGTACATTTAGCAATGGATTTTATCTCACAGCAGGTGTAAAGCAAGTCAGAATTCTGGGCACAAATACAGGAGGTCCCGGCTCAGTGGCGCTGACCATTGGTGGCGCTGCCAACTTTGCTGGTTCCTTTGGAGGCAGTTCAGGAGGACGAGGCGGTTCAGGAGCCGGTGGCGGCGGTGGCGGCGGCACAGTGGTGCTATTAAATGGCTCTGCACTGGGAGCCGCTGGAGGTGGCGGTGGTGGCGGCGGTGGCGGCAATGTTGGCGCAGCAGCAGGGCAAGATGCGCCTGGAGATCGCGGCCAAGCACCAGTGGGCACCAATGAAGGACAAAACGGCACCAACAAATATGTTGGCTACGATGGTGGAGGTGGCGGTGGAGGTGGCGGTGGTTGGGGTGGTGGCAATGGTGGCACAGTACCCGGAGGTGACCAAGGCGGCTACGCTGGTGTGTATGGTCTAAGTTCAGGCGCTGGTCAAAATCCCTCTGGTCGCACACCCGGCGGCACCGGAAATGAATACTACCGGGACGGTGTTGCTGTGGGTGGCACCAGCGGTGGCGGCCAAGGCACTGCGGGTTATGCAGTATTTGAATTTGATGTTCCGGGCACCATAGTAAATACCGCAGCAGAAGGATGGAAAGTTGCCAACGAAACCTGGATCAAGATAAACGGCACCTGGATCAAGGCCACAACTCCGTATATCAAAAAAGACGGCATATGGTATCCTATCAACGGATATGTTCCTTTATTTACAGATGTCCCAGGTCGATACGGTGCAAGTCCTCGAGCAGGCGTATCAGATTTACCTCCTGTTGTGCAGCAATATTACCCAAATAATTCAGGAACTAGAGGCGGATATGAAGCCACTACAACTAATACTTGTCCAAACACCGACGGCGTCACCACCGGCAATCAAGGTTGCACTGCCAGCGGCAACAAAATTGTTTGCACAATGATGAATGAAGAATATGGCTTTGGCAGTTATCGTAATGCAATATGGTTACGCCACAGTGCCCGCATGCCTAATGCCAAAGTATACCAACTGGGATATCATAGATTGTTCATGCCATTGGTTGCTTATGCTAAAGGAACAGGCACAACTAATCGCTGGGTCAAAGTTGCTCTAGAACATATTGCAAGACACAGAACATCTGACATTTACTTGCAAATGAAAGGCAAGCGTAGAGATAAACTAGGACGCATCTATCGTGCTGTACTGGAACCATTGTGTTACCTAGTGGGAAAATTATGAGTATAAATTTAAAAGAATTATTAACAATGCCGCGCAGTGTTCAACAAAGTTATATTTCATACACACTGGGCCAAAAGAACAGTTGTATTATTGTTAACGCAGTGATACCATATCAACATGCGTGTGCTAATGATATACCAGTGTTACTACAATTACGCCATCTTGTTGAGGTTGAAACTGCTGTTGATTATCACAATCGCAGTGAAACAGTTACTCAACGAATCATGTCTAGATCTGATTCTGCTACGGTCTGGAGTGAAATCTACAATCAGTACATTCCCGGCATTACGGCACTGGCCACAGCAGGTGATGCCTCTGGTGCCTGGTCTGCAATCATGATCATGCTGGCCAAAGTTGAATCTCAATACTAGACTGAAAAACTACTGCCGCAGCCGCAGGTGCTGGCTGCTTGAGGATTGTTGATCACAAAGCTGGCGCCCATGGCATCTTCTTTGTAGTCAATGTCTGAACCCTGAAGATATTGCATGCTCATGGCATCTACTAGAACCTTGACGTCTTCGGCTACAAAGTCAAAGTCGTCGTCGGCTTGAACTTCGTCAAATGTGAATCCATAACTGAATCCTGAACACCCGCCACCCTGCACAAACACACGAAGTTTGAGATTGGGATTGTTTTCTTCACTAAACAATTCTTGAAGTTTGGTTACTGCGCCAGGTAAAATATTCATTATAGTCTTTCGTTGCAAACGTCCCAGTTGATAATCTTCCAGATGTTATCAAGGTATGCTTCTTTGTCCCACTGGTAATCTGTGGCCCACACATGCTCCCACCAGTCTACCAACACACAGATATCTGTACGAACTGCATGGTTAGCAATTGTTTTGATAGCCCCCGAGGTGCTGAGATACACCCAGCCTGAACCTTGAATCTTCATGGCAGTTTGTTTGAACTGTTCACGAAAGTCATCATAGGTTTTGAAGTGTTCTTCTATTAGGGCCAGTACTGCACCACGTGGACGATTGGCGCCCTTGGGAGCCCTAAGCTGGGGGAAAAACTTATTGTGTAGAAAACTACCAGCACGATTAAAATCTGCATTGCCTTCTCCTGCGTTGTAGCGTTTGGCATAGCCCTTGGCCAAATGCCCATAGTGATAGTTGATACTGTCTGCACTCAGTACAGGCATCAAATCTTTTTCGCCGTATGGCAAGGGAGTGGTTTCTAGCTTGGCTTCTCGTGTGCTGGCTTCAACAAGATCAATTGTGTTTCTGATGTCCATACTCATATTTATTTTCTTCTGGTAATTCGCCCACGAGTGAGATCATAGGGTGTGAATTCTATTTCTACTCGATCTCCCAGCAAGACCTTGATGTTGTTTTTTCGCATGCGACCCGACAAGTGTGCCAGCACCACGGCATCTACATTGTCTATCTTTACGCGAAACATGGTGGCTGGGAGAACTTCATCCACATACCCTTCCATGTTTATGGTGTCTTCTTTCAACGGGAATTTTCTTTCGTCATAGACAATTACTTAGCTGCAAAATCCAACTCAGCTGTGATCTTTTTCAAGCGATCAAAACGGAAACTACGCCATTCGTTCTTTTCTGTGTCAAACACTCGAACACTGTGCGGATCAGGTTCTTTGCGGGGCTTTCGACTCTCCTTGAGCGTATCTAGCCCATCTGGATTAGTGACAGACGATTTAAAGATTGTGCCCACAGGTCTTGGTGGAATTCTACCAGAATCCAGAGTGCATTGCATGCTGCGTTCTGTACCGTCAGCTTTGACAAAATCCACTGTGATCTCGCTGGTGATCAACAGGCCCTTGACCCAGGCTCGTATTTCAGCTTGGCCTGCTTCGTCTGCTTCTTGATACTGTGTTCCAGGTGCGTTTTTCAGCAAGCGAAACACTTCTGCTTTTTCCCAATCTAGTGTTGTCATAAGTTCTCCTCTAAAAGTTAAATTACGTTTTTTGATCATGCCCACTTCATCATAAAAAATGTTGCATCTACCTGCTTACGAAAATATAAAATTGGCAAAGTATCGTGTGGTTCTACTTGATCACCAAAAGTTTTAATGGCCCAATCAAAAATTTCTTTCTGCTTGGTTTTTCCTGTTCCCACAGTTATTTCAATCAATTCAGTTTCCATCATGACCACTTCAACAAAAACAAGGTACGATCCTGTTCTCGACGGAACCAATACTTACGATCACTGCCCACCCAAAGAGCATTTTCTTTGAGCCAGTTTGAATCACCAAATGTGTCTGTCATCCACAGACTCATCTCATGCCAGTCTTTTGACTCGTAGTTGTATGGTCGGACCCAATAGGGCCATTTGGATTGATTGTCTGCATAGCCAGTTTCGAGTTGCGGAGTGCTGTTCCGCATTTCGTCCCACCAAATTTGATTGGTGGTCAACCCAGTCTTGCCAAATTGTCTGCCAGCAGCCATGGCACGTTTCTTTATCATGCTCAATCAGCTGCGGCGCATGGTTGCGATGTCATGTGCTTCTTCCGAACTGAACACAGGCACAGCATTTGATTTGTGCATGGTACCAATGCCAAGAATTTTTGTGCCTGTATATTTAGGATTTGCTTTGCTGGACACAGGACCCGAATGCCCTGTATCTAGGCTGGGAATATGGCGAGTGTTGGCACGATCGTTGTCTGATGTGAGATTGTACTGCAAGGGTTCTGCTCGCATGGCTCGGCTACGGCGCTTTTGTTCTGCGACCACACCTTGCGCTTTTAGTATCTCTTTCCAGCTGGCGTCAAGTTCTCGTGCTCGTTGTGCTTCGGCTGCATTGCGAAACTTTACTTTGCCTTTGCGCTTGCCATTAAGACTAAGACTAGGATGATGTAGGTGCATGCTCATTTTTTCAATAACTCCCAGGTGTATTCAGAATCTTGCATGTGGGCAACGGGTTTGATCCAGCCGTAGTTGATACAATCTGCAAGTATCATTTGATATTCTTTTGGACATTTTTCACTGATTTCAAAACCAGCACGTGGCACCAAAGTAAATTCATTGGGACTGAAATGCCAGTCGGGATCGCCGGACTTGATTGTTCGAAAGGATCGACCAGAAGTAATCTTTATCATGCTGTTATTATAGCACTATTGTGATTAATGGTCAATCTAGTACTTTTTATTTAAAATTCAATACTTTGGCAAAAGCAGGCAAGTAATCCCCGAGCTGTATGCCTTTCCAGGAATCTTGACGATTCACATTCTCAATAAATTTCAAAAACTTTACATCATCTTGATTGCTGTGCGTTAGTAAATGAACAAGTTCTGTGTTGCCCGGTTCAGCCACAATCAGTTGTTTAATTGATTCGGGCAGTGCTGAGGGAGAAAAATACTCTGGCGAATACACTGGATTTACAATATAATCAAGATTCATTTCTTTGAACCATTGTACTGTTTCGTGATGATACCAACTATTTAGATTGCTCAGTGTGTAACTAACACTAGCATGTATTCCATGATTTCGAACATGATTTATGTTTGACACCAATGTCTTCCAACTTAATGGATATCTGAGATATTCAAATACTGGTCCAACACCGTCAATGCTGAAACAAAAGTTCACATTTTTAAAATGATCCAAAATGTGTTGCTGTTGTTTTGTTGGACACAATGACCCGTTTGTGGTAAAACTTATAAAACAGTCCGAGTTGTTATTCTCTAGAAGTTTTTCAAGTATTGCAAAGTTAGTATCGCTTAACAGTGGTTCGCCGCCGCGGAATCCAATTGTTTTGGCATTTGAATAATCTATACCCGATGGCAATGTTTCTTTGCGTATTTGCCAGGTCTTTTTAGCAGCAAATCCGTTTTTTCTTTCCAACTGTGCCCATGAACTGCTTGAGCCACTGCCACATGTTATGCAAGTAGCATTGCATACTGTGCTGGTATCAATTTTATAATGTGCCCTGAAATTTATACCAGCTTGTGAATTGATCAGCAATTGGTTTATATCTGTGTCAAACAACAGACTCAGCGACTCATTTTTTAGCTGTCGATCACTGGCAAGACCAGCATCCTCTAATGCCCAGCACTTGCTGCAGGCTGCTGGACGAATTCCACTCAACATACTAGATTGAACTGTTTGAATGTTGCTGCCCCTAGG
>Ga0181351_1000377_pt1 | contig 12519 bp, 24 predicted proteins | sample Su13VDMM15SD_FD_170485 | JGI IMG/M metagenome (GOLD analysis project Ga0181351, IMG submission 170485) | Freshwater viral communities from Lake Michigan, USA - Su13.VD.MM15.S.D | ecosystem: Environmental > Aquatic > Freshwater > Lake | place: USA: Michigan | collected 2013-07-16 | reverse complement strand
CCGAAGGATGGGGGCGATCTCGTCCAGTTCGTGCCGATCCTGATCCAGGGCGCCGTCACCTACGGCTTCTGGAAGCTGTTCCGCTCCTTCAACTGGCTGAAGGGTGTGCCGCCTTCCTGATCGGGGCGGCCGACCGATATGACCCACCGTCGCAGGCTTCAGCGCCTCCGGTTCAAAGGTGGAAGGCGGCCGGGTGTCGGCCGCCTTCTTCTTTGGCTTCTCGAGAACTTCGCCGCCCTATGGCTGGCCGGCATCCTGCTGGCCATCATCGTGACGGGTCGACGTTAGGACGCGGGCCCTGATGAAGTGCGCCAAGCGAATGGCAGGGCGGATCATGTCGTCGTGCTTGTAGTAGTTGCCGCTGGTCCAGCCCTGTTCGGCCTGAATGGCAACCGCAGCAAACGGCTCCAGCGCCTCTCTCAGCGCACTTACCTCCCGCAGTGCTGCGGCGATGGCGGGGGCGTTGTTGACCAGCATGCAAATAAGCTCGGCATGCTGGTTCTGCATGTCCGGTTCGCCGCAGTTCGCAGAGCCAACATCCCACGGCGTTCCGTTGAGAGTTCGCGCGAAAATTGTGGTGATGTACCCTCGCGTTGCGGGTGAGAACTCCCACGGCCCGCAGCCAAGCTGGCTTTCTTCAACCAACCCCTTGATCTCCCCCGCCAGCTTTTCGAGATCAGCGGTCATTGGTGGGCTCCTGTGCTGCTGGCGGGTCTGGCAGTCTCGCACATTGCCCCATGCCAAACCCGCCGATCAGGAAAACTGCTGCGATAACGAGAATTGGCCTGATCAGCAGGGCGCCCCAAGGTGCACCGTTCATGTCTGCATCCCCCGCACCGGCAGCGCATAGTAGTCGATCAGCCAGTTCACGGCGGCCAGGCGCACCTCGGGCTCCATGTTCTGAAACACCATCTGTGCGAGGAAGAGGGCCTCCACCGGGCGGGGCATCGGCTGGGGTATTTCGAAGGTGAGCAAGAGCGGCGGCATCGGTGCCGGCGCTGTCGGGAGCTTCTCGGGTTGGTCGCTCATCAGTTCACACTCCTGCATGTTTGCATCAGCTTTTGCGGGTGCCAGTTCACACTGGCGTTGCTGAAAACATGGGAGATTTCCCGATAATCCGCGCGCCTTCTAAGCGGGTGGTTGCAGGTTCAAGTCCTGCCGGGATCGCCATGTTTTCAGTAGGTTAGGCAAGCGGTTCACACTCGTTCACACTGGGCCAGCGGTAGAATTCACACTTTTGGCCCGGTTCCGTTCGTCTCGAAGCTCTGCGCGTGGACGATCTGGAATGCGCCATCGGGCTGCACTTCAGCCGCGATGATGGTGACAACGCCGTTCTCGTCGATGTCGGTGGCGACGACCTGGCGGTCCGAGATCCATTCGAACTTTGTCACTGCAGCCCCCCGTCTCTATTGCGCGCCGGTTTGAGAACCTGATCGTCGAGCATCCGTGCAGCGAAGTTCTGACCGGCCGTGTGCCCCTTCCGGAAGCCGAACAGCAGGCCGATAAGGACGCCGCAGGCCAGCACCACCCAGTAGCTGACGTCCATAGTCCCGACCCATGTGAGCACCGCGCCGATCGAGATCAGGACGAAGAGACCCACCACGGTGCCGACTACGGACCCGAGCTGGCCTCCCCACTTGGCTTTGTCCTCTGGCGACATCACTTCGTCTTCCTCCCGATTTCCTGGTCCAGCAGCTGGCGGCCTGCCTCGCGCGCGGTGCGGACCTTGCGGCCGGCGGCGACGGTGGCGGGGGTGTAGGTGGCATCCAGCATCGGGTTGCGATCGAGGGCGTTGGCCATAACCTTGGCGCGGTCCTCGGCGGTGGCGCCGCCCAGGTCGGCCTCGAGGTTGGCGGACCGGCGCAGATCCTGGAACTGGCGCTTCTCGTCAGGCCCGAAGGCGGCGCGGCGGAGCTCGGCAAAGCGATGGGCGAGGAAGTCCCGGTCCCACGGCTGGCCACGCTTGGAGCGGAACAGCGGGGCGGTCTTGAGGATCTCGACGCCGGCGGCAGCGAGGGCCTTCTCATAGAGGAGAAGATCTTCGGCCAGCTGGTCCGAGATGATGGGCTGCGTCTGCTTTTGCGTCTTCGTGCGCGGGCGCTCGATATAGAAGCCCTCGCGATCGCGCTTCATCATGGAAAGGGTGAAGGTGCGAACGTCGGGGGGCGACATGGCGGTTTCCCACGCCATGCGGATGGTGAGGCCCATGGCGCGCCAGACGCGCTTGTCGCTCTCGTCCCGTGCGAAGCGCTCGGCCAGGCGGCAGGCGCGCAGCAGGCGGCCGACATCGCGGTTGAGCCAGAACTGGTTGCGGCCGACGGGCATCGGGTTGGTGACGGCCCCGATCGGCGCGCGCGGGAGGATGTGCTTCTTCTCGAGCACGGTGAGCAGCACGCGCCAGGTCTTCAGCGTGGACCACGCTTCCCGCGGCGACAGCTCCTTGCGCATGCGGCGGTGGAAGGCCTCGCTGTCGGCGACGGTGAGGCGGGAGATCTGGGTGCGGCCGAAGGCGGGGCCGATGCGGCGGTCCCAGTTGTTGTCGTACTCGTCCTGCGTGCGGGCCTTCTTGTCGACCGCGAAGTCGTCGGTCTTCTTCCACGCGGTGTAGAAGGCGCCCAGCGAGCCAGCGGGATAGCCGCCATAGCGATCCTCCTCGGCGGCCGCGTCAGCCTCGCCACGCAGGCGCTTCTGATAGTCGCGATAGAGGGCATCGGCCTTGGCCCACGCCTCCGGGCCTTCAGGGCCCAGCGGGATCGAGGCGGACATGCCAACGGCATCGGCCCGGGGTTTCCCGAGCTCGAAGTAGAGGCGGCCCTTGCGGGCCTTGCAATAGGGAAGCTTCACGGTTGCGATCTCCGAACTCCCAGGCTCTCGTCGATGCGCGCCTGATTGTTACCAGCTTCTTCGGAGGTTGTCGAATTAGGGGGCCGTTCAGTGATTTCAATGGTCTCGCCCTCCACCCGCACGAACGGATGCCGGCCGCCGGCGGCCCGGAAGGCCTTGGCAGCAGCCTGCATCCGCGCGTGGAACTGGCGGGCGTCCATCAGATCAGATCCAATTCACGCATCGGGCGGGCTCCCGAGGGCGGCGCGGTGCTGTGCGATCGCTTCAAGCACTAGCGGGCGCGTGTCTGTCATCCAGTCTGTCGCCCCGCCGTCTTCGTCGTTGGCATCTTTCGCGCGCATGAATGCCGTGTAGGCAATGTCGATAATGCGCGGCGTGCGGTCGTGCTGGCTGTCGATGCTCAGCAGGTGGCCAAGTCGTTCTCGCAGCCTCGCGTTATCTTCCGCCTGCGCGCTGAGCATTGCGGGCGCGTTGTTCACCAGCCAGACGATCAGCGCGGCATTGGCGTCGGCATTTTCCCGGTCACGGTCGTAGAGTTGCGCGCCTTGAAACGTCTGCGCGATGAACATGCCCCGCGCGTCGATGACGTCCCACTCCGCTTTCCCGTCGCTATCGGGCTGAGCCGCCCACGGCCCCGGGGTTGCCGCCTTCACAAGCGCGTCGAGTTCTTCCAGCTTGTTCATGAGCGGGGCTCCTGGTTGAGGGCGGCGCGCGTCAGAACAGTGATGAACTTTGCTAGCAACGCGACGTTGTCGAGAAGCCTGTCTAGTTCTGCGTCACAGGCCTCCAGTGACCGGGCCGGGCGAGCGCGCGAGAAGACCAGCTGAGCCTCGGCATCTTTCCAGATCGCGCTTGCAAGCTCGCCAATTACTTCCAGTTCTGCCTTGTCCGTCACGCTGCTTTCTCCTGTTCCACCAGCGCCGCCTCAGCCGCGCGCAACTCGTTCAACTTGCCCAGCGTGTCAGCCCACACCGTGTCTGCGTTATGCGCAGTGCTTGCAGCAGCTTCTGCGAGCTGGGCTTCGAGGGCTTCGATGCGGGCGCGGAGGGTCATGCTAGTTGACCTTGAACGTCGTCTTCTCGGCGATGATGCGGTCGACCTCCTCGCGCTTCTCGGCGACGTTCTCCATCACACCTGGGACCGTCATCACGATCATGGTGACGCTCCCCTTGGTGAAATAGTAGGCGATGTGATCGATGTTGAAGCGGACCTTGCCGATGCCAGGGTTCGCGCTGGTGAGGTAGATGAAGCGATCCATCAGTCGGCGCCCTCCGTCTCGAGGATCTCGGCGCCTGCAGTCTGCTCGGCGATCTTGGACGTGGCGAGATAGGCCCACACGAGGCGGCTCTCGTCGCCCCAGTAAGCGTGTCCGGCCTTCATGGACCAGTCCTGCCCAGTGCGATCGAAGAGAGTTACCCACTCTTCGTCATGCAGATCTTCCGGCTTGGTATTCCCACGATGGAGTTGGGTGCCGGTGGGCAGAATGCGCCCCTCGCGCAGCGTCAGCCACGGCTCTTCCGCGCCATCGACCGCCGGCGCCGCTGCGGCGCTCAGGCCTTCACCCGGATGAAACGCTGCCGTGCCCGGGCCTTCGTGAAGGTCCGCGCCTTCGAGATCGCCGAACGCGCCGTTGACCTTGGCGGCCGTCTCCGGCTTGACCGCGTCACCGTCATCGCTCGACCCGTTGAACATGAGATCCAGCAGCGCCTTGCGGGCCGTGCTGACGCGCTCGCGCTGGTTGGCGACGATGGTCTCGATGATCGGGACGAGCTCGTTGTTGATCAGCTTCTCGATGCGGCGCTCGAGCGTCTTGGTGGCCGCGGCATGGTTCGTGACGCTCTTGTCGGAGAGGGAGAGCGTCACCTCGGCCTGGTCCGCATGCTTGAAGCTTTCGAGCTCCTGCAGCGTCTGCAGTTCGTCCGCAAGCGCGGAGGCGAGGCGGGCTTCTACGTTCTTTTCCATCAGTCGAATTCCTCTGTCGGTTGGATGGGGTGAGATTTACGCCACGCGTTGTGTGCTGCGATCGCGCCGAGGCTGAGCAGCCAGCCCACCAGCAGGGCGGCGCCCAGCAGGGCGACGATGATGATGGCCGTGAGCGGGATCACGACGAGATAGACAGCCAGCCAGCCCTCCTGCTCCTCCATGGCGCTAGTCGAGCTCGTAGAGGTTCAGCAGGCGATAGGCCTCGTCGCGGGCGGGCTCCTCCTTCGACGCGTCGAGGATGGCCATGAGGCGTTCGCGGTGGAAGCGGAGCAGGTCGACCTTGCCGGTCTTCATGCCCTTCAGCTGCTTGGCGATGTCCAGGCAGAAGGCGAGATCGTCTGCGGCGGCCGGCTGTTCCGGCTCGGGCTTCGGTTCGTTGGCCAGACGCTCGGCGGGCTTATCGGTGGGCTTGGCGTCTTGCGGCGCGACCCCATCGGAAACCTGCAGGCCGTCCTCCGGGGCGGCCTTTTTCCTGTCCGCCTTCGCGGCCTTGGCCTTCGTCTTCTCGGCGTTCTTCGCCAGCACGGCGGTGCCGTCGGAGAACTCGGCTTCGACGACGTTGTCGGTGTCGCCGCCCAGCGTGATCGGCCGCGTCTTCTCGCCCTCGACGCGCATGATCTCGACGGCCTCCTCGTGATCGAGGACACCCATCAGCACCTCGGGGAAGTAGCGGCGGGCGCCGGCGCGGATCGTGTAATAGGCCAGCTGCTGGTCGGGGTCCGTCTTCCACAGCGGCGAGTTCTTCGGCGTGATCTTGCCATAGGCCGGGCTGGTGTAGGCGAGCGGATCGTCCTCGCCCTTCACCCAGAAGGTCACGGTGCAGCGGCGCGCGTCGCCCTCGCCCTCATAGGTGAAGCGCGGGCGCTTCGCGAGCGGCGCCAGCTTCAGCACGACGGCGTGCACCAGCTGCGCCTCGAAGGCGATGATCTCGTTGACCAGGTAGGCCTTCTGCGAAACCGAGAAGGGGTTCATGCCCCACTGCCAGGCCTGGTTGCAGATGCCGAGGCAGGCGCCCGGGTTGTTGCGGAAGGGCTTGCCGATCATGGCGCCGCCCATCGACATCACCTTGGCGAACTCGATCTGCTGGTTGAGGTTCTCGGGAATGGCGAGCGAGTGCCCGCCGCGCTCGATCACGGCCACGGCCTTGCCGAGATCGGAGACCTTGGTGGGGGCGTCGATGGTGGCGTCGCTCATTGTGCGGTCCTCTTGAAGGTCAGGCGTCTCAGTTTCTCGACGGGGAGCTGGCGGATGGGGTGGACTTCGGCCCAGGGCTGGCTGGCGCCGGCGCGCTTCATCCACGTCTGGTAGTTGTCGAGCGCGCGATCGATGACGGTGCGGGCGTTGGTGAACAGTTCGCCCTCGGGCCACGTCCACCACGGCACCACGATGGGCGCCCGCTCCTTGCCGGCGTCATCGTTCTGCACCTGGTAGAAGATCCAGACCCAGCGCCACGCCATCACGGCCACGATCTCGGCCAGCGCGTCGCGCTCCTTCTTCAGCACCAGCGCGCGGCCATGGTCCTCGCCCTTGGTTTCCCACGCATAGATGCGGCCTTCGGCGACGAAGTCGGCCAGCTTGTCCCACGCCTCGCGATAGTGCTCGGCCTGCAGGTCATAGCCCTGATGGGTGATGGCCGAGAACGTGGCCTCCTCGGGGCTTTCATCGCGCGTGTTGGAGAAGGTCTTCAGGTCGATGACGAAGCCGGGCAGCAGCTTGTCGAAGCGTGCGCGCAGCAGGATCTCCGGCCGCGCCGGGTCGCGCCAGAACACGGACACTTCCGACAGGCCGCGCTTTAGGTTGGGGCCGAGATCGTGATGCTGGCCCAGCTGGTGCGCCATGGAGCGCAGGCGCCGGTCCTCGTCGGTGGAGATCATGGTCAGGCCGCGGCGCTCGGCGGCCTTGTAGTCCGCATAGGCGGTTTCCCAGACGCGATGGGCGAGGCCCTTGTCGCGGATCTGCACGTTCAGCCAGGTTGGGTCGAAGCTCTTTTTCACCGGCACATGCACGCCATGATCCTCGAGCAGCTGCACCATGGCGCGGCGATCGCGCGCATAGGCGTTGCTCTCGGCATCCGGCTCGACCACGAAGCGGCGCTGATAGGCATGCTCGCCCTCGAGGACGAGCGCATGCAGGGCCGACCCAAAGGCCAGCGCGCGGCTCTTGCGACGCTGGTCCTTGCGCTGGGGATTGTGCGGCGAGGCGTACCACCAGCTGGCCGGATCGGTGCTGAGAATGTGGAAGTCGCTCGAGCCCAGCGCTGGCGCCTCGAAGTAAAGGGCATCGGGCAGGTTGAGGTGGACGCCTTCCTGGATCGTCAGGGGCAACGGCGCCTGTTCGGGCTTCGGCTTGCGTTTGGGGGCGGTCATTCGGGCCGCCCCGCAAGGCCGCAATAGCCGTGAGTTGGCGGCAAGAAGGCGGCGCGCTCGGGGTGATCCGGGTCTGGGCCGACGCGCACCTTCCCGCGCCACGCCATGCAGCCAGAGCCGACGCATAGGCACATGCTCGGCGGCCCTTCCTCTGTGCGGTTCACAGAAGCGAGGCCCAAGTAAACTTCGCCTCGAAGGCCCGCCGGTGGTGGGCGCACAAATGAGATTCCCCCGCGCGCAAACGGGCACCACTTCGTCTTCGCTTCTTCTTCCGTGTACGTGCTCATTCCTCGCCCCCGAACGTCACGATCGCCTCGGCCTCGGCGCCCACGTCCTTCATGTTCAGCGCATTCGCCAGCCGCTTCAGCGACAGCAGTGCCAGCGTGTGGAAGCCCTGCAGGCGATCCGGGTTGCGCTTCAGCGCGTCGCGGATCTGGCGCAGTTCGCCGAGGCAGGTCTGGCGCGCCTCTTCGTCGGGGATGATGGGGGCGGGCATCAGATCGGCAGGCCCAGCTGCATGCAGCCGCGCTCGGCGGCCTCGAGCTTCGTGATGATCACCGCGAGATGGTGGTGCAGGCGCTCGGTGTTGACCTTGATGTGCGAGGTGTCGGGGAAAGTGTTCGCCAGAGCGCGGACATAGGCGCGCGTGCTGCGGATGTCTTCGAGGACGCGCTGCGCCTGGTCGAAGTCGGCGAGCGGGAAGGCCTCGGCCGCCGGAGGCAAGATGGCCCCTCCCTCCGGCGGCTTCGGACCAGTGGCCAGGGGTTGGGGGCTCGGACCACGGATCGGGGTGTTCTTGGTCTCGGACACGGGAAGCGCATCTCCAGGCTGCGTGTGTCGCGAACGGCGTCTGGTGACGTTTCGTGCGCGGCGTGTTGTGCCGCCCAATGAACACAGGATGTTCATTCTGTCAAATGCGAAGTGAACACGGCATGTTCATGATTGGGCTCGACCGCGCGAAAACCAGCGTGGCGTCTATCAAAAAAGGATCATGGGAAGGTCTATGCACAGCCGCTGGATCAGGCAGGCTCGGCGCATGCACTGGACAAACTGGCAGGATTACGGAGCCGGCGAGTGGGTCATCGTCGCCTTTGGCGCCGCGGCCTCGATCTGGCTGCTCTATCTGGTCTGGTGGTTTGTGGTGGGCTGCATATCAGCCGCGCTGCTGCTGTCGGGGAAAAGGGAGTGGGACAGGCGCCTCTGGCGCTGGTTCAGGCGCGTTACGCCCGGCGGCTAGGAAATGGCCCGGGCGATCTTGGCAAGCTGTTCCAGCTTGGCTTTATCCATCTGTTTGATCAGTCGGACCAGGTCAACCACCTGACCGTCCTTCAAAGGATTGACCTCCAGCACCTCGGTTGGCGTAGCGTTCACCGCATGGGCGAAGGCCTCCAGGATCGGCTGCGTATAGGCCTGGATCCCACGCTCGATCCGCCCGATCGAGACGCGTGAAATCAGCGGCTCGCCGGGCTCGACTTCCATGCGGAATTCGATGTCCTTTTGCGTCAGACCCCGGAATTCCCTCCACTCCCGGAAATAGTGACGCGGCTTTTGCGGTGGCTTTGCCATCCGCAAAACATACACGCCATGTTCGTTTTCGTAGAACCACGCCATGAGCATAGTTAGCTAACGAACCTTAGCGGCGCGTTGACAAGATGAACACCCCATGTTCATTAGCCGCCATGACACATCCGCTCAAAGTCTGGCTGCGCACGCAAACGCCCCGGAAAACTCTCAAGAGTTTCGCCCGCGAGATTGGATGCCACGACATCACGCTGCGCCGGATGATGAAGGGCGACCAGTCCACATCACGCGACGTGTTCGAAAAGGTCGAACGCGGCACTGACGGCGAACTCAAAGCCATCACCCTTTATCGCCTGCACCAGGAGCGCCGCCGCGAGACCGGCGCGCTCGAAGCGGCCGAATGAACCTTCCTGCGGGCACTCCGGGCAGGGGGGTCAGCAGACATCGAAACGGCAGCGGGTGTCCCATTCTCCCGGACCCATCTGTCGGCTGACCGCCGGGGCGGGATAACCGCAGCCCGCTGGATCCTTGGACTAGTTCGCCACACGACCCCCCTCTGGCGAAACGCTCATGGAGCAAGGCCGCGACCCGACAGCCCCGGCGGGCAGCACTCACAACAGATCAGGAGCGATCAATGGCGCGTGGCGCAGCAAAAGGCGGCCGGGGAAAGTCCGGCAAGACGGTGAAGGATCTCAAGAACGGCAAGGCAACCGACGACTATCAGGTCGACATCGGTGGCGAGGGCCACAACTCGGCCTTCGTGCCATCGGGCAAGGAGCTCGCCGAGTTCAAGCAGGTGGTGATGGACGAGGAGCTCGAGATCAAGGCGATCATGGATGCCGCCCGTCTCAAGTGCGAAGGCCCGCGCGCTGCGATCGCCCAGGCCAAGAAGATGATGACCGAGAGCGGCTATCACGCCAAGGAGCTGAACACCCACATCCGCAAGTGGAAGACCGAGTACAAGCTCGATCACATCGCGGATGCGCTCTCCGAAGACCAGCGCGAGCACTTCGACGCCATCGACAAGGCGCTGGGCGACTATATCGACACGCCGCTTGGGCAGGCCGCCCAGGCCCGCGAACACGCCCCCGCCTGATACAGTCACGGGGCCGGGTCGGTGGGAAACGCATTCGATGACGCATGGTTGGCGCAGCACCAGGCCAAGATGGCCCGCGGTGTGGCGGCGTCCGTGCGTCATGCGCTTGACACCGTGCCCGCCCCTGCGCCTGCACCGACGCCTGCTGCGAAGAAACCCCGCAAGCGCGAGGAGGACGCCCTGCAGCAGCAGGTTGCGGCCTACCTCGACCGGGCCCTGCCTGCCCCGCTCAAATGGCTCCACATTCCCAATGGCGGCCGGCGCGATCCTGTTGTCGCCGCCATCCTGAAATCGTTCGGCACGAAGCCCGGCGCCGCAGACGTGCTGATCCTGCGGCCGGAAGGCTTTATCTGGATCGAACTGAAAGCGCTCAAGGGCGTGCTCTCCGAAGAACAGAAGGCCTGGCGCGACTGGTGCCGATCGATTGGCGCACCGTGGTTCCTCTGCCGCAGCCTCGAGGACGTGATCGAGGCGCTTGTTTCCGAACAAATCACTTTGAAAGGGAGGCCAGTTTGACCTGGGACGAACACGCCATCCGTACACTGACCAAGATGGCCGACGACGGCTATTCGGCATCGGCGATCGGCGAGCGGCTGGGCACCACGCGCAATGCGGTGCTGGGCAAGCTTTTTCGTATGAGAAACGCGTCAGAGCCGCCTCTTCCGAAGGCGAGACGGCGGCGTGCTGCGCAACTCGTCGCTGTCGGCGATTGGACTGGTGCAGGACTGAAGGTCGCCATCACCTTTTCACCGCAGGTTCACGAAGAGATCCGGGCAATTGCCATCCGCAATGGCTGCTCGTTTAGCCAGGCTGTGCGCGAGCTCGTCAACCTCGGCTTGGCCGTGGAGGCGATCGATGGCTGACACCGAACGTCTGCACACGGAGCATCCCTGCCAGCGCTGCCAGGCGATCGATGACGCCGTGCCCACAGAGGCGCAGCTGAAGATCCTCGCCACCGAGGACTGGGATCCGAAGAAGCTGGCCTTCACGCCCCGCGCCATGACGCAGGAGCAGGCCGTGGCCAGCGAGATGCTGACCGTCGCCCTCGGCCGCTTTGCCCGCGCCTATGGCCCCGAGACCGCCGGCGCACGCCTGTCTGCCATGCTCGACAGCCTCCGCGTGAACATCGTCGGCTACCGCATCGCTCAACGCACCCTGGCCGCCCGCGCCGACATCAACGCTCGCGCTCGCAGGGCATGGGAAAGCGGCGACACGCGCAAGGCCCGCACGATCGAGGACGAGCCGACGCCGGACTATCCAGGCAAGGACAAGGATGATGCTTGGATGGAGGGGCGGTGATGTTCAAGCGACCGAAAAAGTCGGCGGCGGTGGAGCTGACACGCGCAGACTGTCAGCAGGGCACGCACACCTTCGAGACGATGACCGTCAAGTGGTGGGACCATTCCAGTAAGCGGCCCGGCCTTGTTCAGAGAACAGGCCGCGCTTGCGTCCGGTGTCACACTTTCGAAGCCGAGGGGGCGTCAACTCATGGCTGATGGCGTGCTCCACCTTGGCGAGATCAGCGAGGCGGCCATCCCGGCCGCTGCGCTGACGCTCAAGGGCTTCTTCGAGGCCGCCGGGCGTTTGCCCGAGCCCGAGGACTTCGACGACACCGATCTCGGCGCCCTGTGGCAGGCGATCCTGGACACCCAGAAGCGCAAGCTGAGCCTGACCCGGATCAACGTGCAGCGCGAGCTGCGTGAGGCTGGCTGGAACGACGCCAAGGCCTTTGCCGCCATGGGTCGCATCGAGGCTTCCTATGTGAAGCTCGAAGAGGCGATGGCCGCCGCCGAGGAGATGCTCTCCCGCCGCCTGCGCCGGCAGACCCAGCGCGTGTGCAAGGAAGCGCTGAACGATCTGAATACTGTTCACAACGTGCAGGAGCTGATCGAGCGCACCGAGCGCGCCCTGTCGGATCTCGCGGCGCAGTCGGATGAGGCTGATGCGTGGGTGAAGGTGGGCGATGCGAAGGAAGGCCGCACCGAGCGCCTGCCCACGGGCATCGACGATCTCGACAAGGTCAACCACGGCCTGCCGATCGGAGAGCTGACCATCGGCGCCGGCCGGACGGGCATGGGCAAGTCTGCTTTCGCGGCTTCGATCATGCTCAACGTCGCCAACCAGGGCCATGGCGTGGCTGCCTTCTCGCTCGAGATGCAGATCCAGGCGCTGGTCAACCGCATGTCGGCAGCCGAGGCCTACAATGGCGGGCGCCTCTCCTCCGGCCGCAGCCCGAACCCGCAGTATGACGATTACGAGCGCGGGGTGATGGGGCAGGACGAGTTGTCCCGTTTCTTTGCAGCGCGTGAGGCCGTGAAGCGCCTGCCCATGCGGATCGACGATCGGCGGGGCCGCACCCTCAACCAGGTCCGCCTCGGCGCCCGGCGCGCCAAGATGCTGTTTGAGCGCGAGGGCGTGGAGATGAAGCTCCTCGTCGTCGACCACCTCGGCAAAATCCGGCCCGACAAGGGCTCGGGCAACCGCCACCTCGACCTCGGCGACATCACCGAAGGCCTCGCCGAGATTGCAAGCGAATTGCAGGTGTCCGTCTTCGCGCTCGCCCAGCTCTCCCGCGGCGTCGAAAGCCGGGACGACAAGCGGCCCATGCTCCACGACCTGCGCGAGAGCGGCAGGATCGAGGAGGACGCCCACACCATCTGGCTGTTCTACCGGCCCGCCTATTACGACGAGCGCGCCAAGGATCGCGGC
>Ga0181351_1000376_pt1 | contig 12532 bp, 19 predicted proteins | sample Su13VDMM15SD_FD_170485 | JGI IMG/M metagenome (GOLD analysis project Ga0181351, IMG submission 170485) | Freshwater viral communities from Lake Michigan, USA - Su13.VD.MM15.S.D | ecosystem: Environmental > Aquatic > Freshwater > Lake | place: USA: Michigan | collected 2013-07-16 | reverse complement strand
AACGCGGCAATGCTTGCGCTTCATTACAAAAAAATTGCCGGAATAAAGCAAATTGATATTGACGCGGCGGCGGCAACAAAAGCGGCCGAAATAAAAGCGCGCGAAGAAGAATTAAAAGGAATTACCGAAGGAATCGCACAAGCGGAAGCAGCGCTTGAAAAAATAAAAATGGTCAATGACTTGTTGAACGAAATCGGAACGGCAAGAATCAACAAAATAAACGAAGAACGCGACGAAGACCTGGCAAATCTTGACGCCAAGCAAAAAGCGGAATTAAGCGCGGTCGGATTGACCGCCGATCAAAAGACCGCAATTGAAGAAAAGTTTGCAAAGCAAAAATACGACGTTCAACTTGCTGCGTTCAACCAAGAAGATAAAATCAATCGCGCAAAATTCAACCGCGACAAAGCGATAAAGCTTGCCGAAGTTGGAATCAACACCGCATCGGCTATCGTGAAAGGAATCGCGGAATTTGGGCCGCCGCCTTCGCCGGCCGGTATTGCTGCAATTTTATCCGCCGGAATTATCGGAACAACGCAAGCGCTCGCAATTACGAATCAAAAATACCAGGGCGGAACTGCGCCGACAATGCCGAGTTTTTCAACCGGTGGCGGACTTGCCGGATCAAGCGCGTCTTCGTTCACATCAACGCCAACAACACAAACGTCCACGACTGGATTGACGGACGGCCAATCGATTACCGCACCGGTTCAAGTTTTTGTTTTGGAAAATGACATTTCATCTACTCAAAACAAGGTGGCCGTTCAAGAATCAAAGTCAAGTTTTTGATCCAGGTTGAACCGACCGAATTAATGAACGCGTCGCCAGTTGAAAAGCAACCATAATCGCGAAGGAATTGTTCGGCTTTTGGAATATCGCAGTTCGAAAGTTTTAGATTCGTTCCGGCGCGCAATTCTTTTGGTTGATTGACATTCAAATATATTGACTTGATGAAATGGTTGTCTTCTTTCCAATTCATTTGATCAAAAGTTTTAATTAATTTTTTCGAATCCATAAGAACCGGCGAATGTGTTTCAAAGTTTTTAATTGGATGTCCGAAATATTCCAAGAATTCAATTGTGTTTTTCGCAGCAATTTGATAATGTGTTGGATGATCCGGATTGATTGTCAAATCGCCGTTGAAAATTGGAACATCGGCGCGAAGCTTCGCAGTCACAAAAAAATCGTCATTCATATAAATAAACTTTCCGCCGATTGTATTCGCAAAAGTCAAGATTCGATTTGTCACGTCAACACCGCGAATGTTGTTGTATTGTTTGCAAGGAATATTTTCGGCACCTGGAACAATGTCGCCAATTGTGAAAACTTTTGCTTTGGGAAAAGACATTCGAATCCAACGGATTGATTGAATCATTTCAAAATCCGATGTTCGTTTTTTATAAGGAAAGACAAAATTCATCGAACAAAAATACATATTAAATATGAAGAAAGAAATTCCAATTTACGAAATCTTTATCGACCTTGATGACGATCAAACAACGGTGTCTTTCAATTCGCTTGTTTCAATGCCGGCGCATGAAAAGAACTTCATGACTTTTTCGAAACAACAACGCTTTGAATTCAACGACGAAGAACAAGTGATCACCGGAATCGCCATTTCAGCCGATACGCCGATTTATAGATTCGACGAAGAATCGAAAGAAGAATATTATGTCGTATTCACAAAGCAATCAATTAAAGATATTATTTTTGATTACGCAAGGAAAGATAATTTCAACAATGTCAATTTGGAACACAATCCGAATCGAATCGTCAAGTCAATCTTCATGATTCATTCTTATCAAATCGACGCAGCAAAAGGATTCACCGCACCGGAAAGATTCAAGGACGCAAACGACGGATCGTGGATTGTATCTTATAAGGTGACCGACAAAGATTTATTTCAACAAGCAAAAGAAGGAATGTTCAACGGATTTTCCATTGAAGGAGTTTTCAATTTGATTGACACAAAAGAAGAACAAGAAATGTCGGCCATTTACAACGAACTTTTGCAATTCTATTTGTTAGATATTAAAAAAAAAAAAGATTTAATTAAATTTTACAACGATTATCCGGACGCGGTCGCAAATAATGCCAGGCGCGGAATTGAATTGAACGAAAAGAACGGAAACAAATGCGCAACCAGAATCGGAAGATTGCGAGCGACGACCTTGTCAAAAAAAGGAAATGTTTCGGTTGATGTGATCAAAAGAATGTATTCGTATTTGTCACGTGCCGAAGTTTATTATAATGAATCCGATTCAAGCGCTTGCGGAACAATATCGTTTCTTTTGTGGGGTGGTAAAGCCGGCCTTCGTTGGTCGGAATCTAAATTAAAAGAATTAAAAATTATCAAATAAATGGCTGATTATAAAAATGTATTAAAATCATTTCAAAATTACTTTTCAAAAAAAGCAATGTCAAGAAATGCAAGTCAAAAAAATGATTTCTTGTCAATTGAAATTAATAAATTGTACGCTAAAATTGAAGCGAACGATTTAATCATTGAAGAAAACCAAACAACGCAAAGGGACATTGATTCTTTGAACAAAGATGCGGAAACAATCTTAATGGATCGGTCAATAACTGCGATTAAAAGAAACAAAATGAATCAATATATTCGAAAAATTTCGAACAGATAAACATAATATAGATAAAACAAAAACACCATGAACAAAAATTTTAAGAAAGTTCTTGACCTTATTGCCGAAATGAAACAATCATTTGCAATGGCGTCAATGAAATTTGAACAAGCGACGTTACTTGACGGAACAATTGTTGAATTCGAAATCTTTGAAGTTGGTCAACCGCTTTTCGTAGTAACGGAAACGGAAACAATACCGGCACCGGAAGGAACACACGCTTTGAGCGGTGACCTTGAAGGCGTTTCGGTTGTTGTTGATGCCAACGGAATAATCGTTGAAATAATTGACGAAAGAGCAACCGAAGAAGTTCCAGTTGTCGAAGAGGTTGTTGCCGAAGCTATGTCAACCGCAAAAGTTGAAAGCATTATCAACGCAAAATTAGAATCATTCGCAACAAGCATCGAAGCGGTTGCCGAAATGATGAAAATTATTGCCGACCAAAACAACAATTTGTCGAAAGAAGTTGCGACATTGAAAGGTGATTTCGAATCCTTCAAGTCCGCACCAATTAACACGACATCCGAAGGCGAAAAATTCGCAAAAGTTGGCAACTTGACAGCCAAACAATTATGGTTAAAAAATAATAAAAATAAATAAAATGTCACTAAAAAAATACATCAAAAATTCATTCGATTACGATGTGTCCGGCTTATCGCCATACACCGACGAAACACGCGAAGAATTAATAGTTAGATCGGTTACCGAAGCGGAAACTTTAACTTACATCGCAATCCAACAAGGAATAAAAGGAACGGAAGCGTTGAATTTAATGGACGATTCAATCGTTTATCAAACGGCGGATTGCACAATGACGCCAAGCGGCGACACGGTATTCACTCAACGTGACATCACCGTTCAAACTATTGGCTATATGAAATCATTTTGTCAAAAAGACCTTGCTGGATTTTGGGCGCAAATAGCGCTTGCACCTGGCGCAATGGCCGAAGACAAAACGTTACCTTTCGAAGCACAAATCATTGACTATTTATTAAAGCTTCATGCAAGAGAATTAGACAAATTGATTTGGAATGGTAACATCGCGACTGGTTCTGGAAACCTTGCGTTTATGAACGGATTCCGTCAATTCTTAACAACTGCGAACGGTTGTGTGAACTTGAACACATCGGCTTATTCTTCAATCACTGCGTCAAACGCTTACGATATATTTTACGAAGCATTTACCAACACACCAACAAATGTTGCGGAAGGCGAAGAATTCATTTGTTTCACTGGTCGTGAATCATTCAACTTTTTATTAAAGAATTTAGTTGACTTGAATCTTTACCATTTTGCACCAGGGGAATTCGCAACAATGAACGAACTACTTTTACCAGGTTCAAACATGCGAGTTGTTAAGGTGAACGGATTGAACGGAACTGATAATATCTACACCGGTCGTTCTTCACATTTCATCTTCGGAACTGATTTATCAAGTGACTTCGAATCTTACGATCTTTGGTATTCTTTCGACGACGATTTAATCTACCTTCGTTCTAAGTTTAGAGCGGGCGTTCAAGTTCCATTCTTGAATCAAATCGGAGTTTGGAACGGTACATCTTCACCGAGCTAATTAAATAAATTAAATAATCACGACGGCCGGTCAACCGGCCTTCATTAAACTAAAAAAAATATGTCTTGTGAAATGACTTCCGGCTACAATGACCGGACATGTACTAACGGAAAAGGTGGCATTAAAAGCGTTTTGTTGTTCCCATTGGGAAACATTGCGACTTCGAATATCACGTTAAACGAGGTGACAACATTGACGGTGACTGGCGAAACTTTTCTTTACAAATTAAAGTCGAATCTTTCTTCGTACACCGCGCCAATAAAAGTTGATAAGAACAACGGAACTTTGTTTTATGAGCAATCTTTGTCAATGATCCTGGCGTCCGACAACAAAGAATTAAGAAGTGAAATTCACTTATTAGCACAAAACGAAGTTGTTTGTTTGGTTGAAAATGCGGACGGTTCAATTGTTGCGCTTGGATTTGGGGAAGGTCTTCAAATCGCGGATGCGAACGAATACACGTCTGGCGTTCTTAAAGGCGATCGACGCGGTCACACGCTCGTTCTTAACGGAATGGAAAACGAAGAAGTTCCGGACGTTGATCCGGCAATCTACGCAACATTGTTGACACAACAATCGCCGTCAGTTTAATCCTTTACTAATTAAAATTAAACTAAGGGAAAGGAAAAATTATTTCTTTCCCTTTTTTTTTGTAATTTTAGCGCTATGAAAATAAAAAAAGAATACATCGGAACAAAATGTTGGTCAAAATTATTGTCAAAATGGTTGATAATTGACGAAACGAAAGGCGATTTTTATATGAAAGTCGGCATTTTTTACATTTACGAAACTACCGAACCAAAATTAATAAAGTATGTTGATAATACAAAGAAACGGAACAACGCCATTAATAGTGACGGTGACGGAATTGACAACGATTCCGAATCCAAGTTATCTATTTGAGTTTGTCCACGAACAAAGCTTCAAGGAATATCACTGCGTTTTGAATAACATTTCAACCGCAACACCGCGCTTTGATGAATTTGTTTTGATTGACGGCGTTGATGTGACTTTCGATTATAACGGTTACTATATTTATAACATTTACGAACAACAATCGCCAGGGAATCTCGATCCGGCAAATTCCGTTTCACTTGTTGAAACCGGACGCGCCGAAGTCATCGAAATAGATTCACCGTCACATGAATACGATTCACCGATTTATTTTAATATATTTGAATAATGAATAACGACAAAATAAAAATGACTTCGCTTTCCTTCCGGAAAGAATTTGTAAAACCGGACGAAGAAAAAGACCGGTCACTTGGATTCGTCAAATGGGGAAAGAAAAACGATTATCCGTATTTTTTAATTGACCTTTTCAACGGATCGGCTTGGCATCAAGGAATTGTCAAGACGAAAACCTTTTACATTGCCGGAAATGGACTTGAAGTTGTGACCGGTGACATGCAAGCTTTCATTGAAAACCAATATTCGCCTTTCGACATGAACGAAATCGCCGAACAACTGGCATTTGACTTCGAATTATTTGGCGGTTTTGCGGCCAAAGGTACTTGGAATCGCGAAGGAACAAGGGTTGCGAAATGGGAATACTTGGACGTTGATGCGATTCGAATGACCGAAGACGAAAGAATGTATTTTTTATCGGACGATTGGGCAGCATTGAATCAATCGGCTGAAAAAACTAATCTTCGAATGTTTCCGGCGCTTGATGAAAACAATCCAGTCGGTTCTTTCATAATGTACTACAAAGAACCGGCCAAACGATCAAGGAAAGAAAAAGGAATTTATCCGAAACCAACTTACAACGGCGGATTGACTGCGATTCAAACGGATTGCGACATCGCTAAATTCCACATGTACGAACTGCAAAACGGATTCAAGTCCGGAACGCTTATCAACATGCCGTCCGGTTTTCCAGAATCAACCGAAGAACTTCACCGAATCACCGAATCAATCAAGGGACGAACGCAATCGGTCGAAGATGCCGGCGAAATCATTATAACTTTTTCCGACGGCAAGGACTTAGCGCCAACGGTTCAACAATTAAATGGAAACGACCTGGATCGACGATACGAAGTCACCGCGCGTTCGGTTCAACAAAACATCTTGGTTGCGCATTCCGTAACTGCGCCAACATTATTCGGAGTTATGCAAGAAGGATCGTTCAACGCTGCGGAATCCGGGGACTTGTTTCAAATTTTCAAAACAACTTATGTTTCTTCGCGTCAAAAACGAATTGAATGGATGTTGAACTACATGGCGAAACTTGGTGGCTATATTGGAACGGTTAAACTTGTTGATGTATTGCCGTTAATTTTAACACCAACGGCCGAAGTCATTGCGCCGGTTGCACCGATTGAATTCACAAATGATGAAATTTCAGTATTCGAACAATTCGGCGAAAATAAAGACAATTACATTGTTTTGTCATCGCATCCAATCGCCTGGGACACATCAAGCGAAGAAGTTTTCGCGCGACAAGACATGATGTTTGAAACCATTGGCGAAATCAAAATTCAAATTAAAGATTTTGACAAGAACGTTTTGAATTTATTAAAACAAGGCGAAGACGCAACGTCAATCGCAAAAGCTTTGAATTCAAATATTGAAGCGGTTGCAACATCAATTAATCAATTATCAACCTGGGAACTTTACCAAAAAGGAAACACAACAAATCTTGGTGATTCTTTGTTGAAAGATTTGGAAATTGAAATTGCTGAATTTGAGGTTCGATATACTTATCAAACAAGAAATGACGTTCCGCCAGTTCAAACCGAATCGCGCGAATTTTGTACGAAATTACTTTCATTGAATCGAAGTTACACGCGACAAGATATTGATTCGATTTCAACGCGAGTAAGTCGAAATGTTTGGAATTATCGTGGCGGTTGGTACACCAATCCGGACACCCAAAAGACAACGCCTTGGTGTCGTCACGAATGGGTTCAACAATTAGTCATCAAACAAAAATAAAATTATGAATTATCTTTTATCCGTTGACAATCTTAAAAAACTTGGATTGATTCATTCCAACACCGACACGAAAATTCTTGCGGTGGCTATCAAAAGAAGTCAAGACATCCAGTTGCAACCGGCATTGTCGACACCTTTGTTCAAGGCCTTATTGTTGCGCGTTCAAAACAATACTTGGACGCAAGATTATCTTGATTTGATGAATGATTTTGTCGTTCCTTGTTTGGTTGCGTTCGTGGACTATCGATGCGCGTTACTATTAAATGAAAAATTGACCAACAAATCGGTCGGACGTGTTCAAGATGAAAACATACAACCGAACACCGATAGCGAAACAAGCGCTTTGCGCGACCAATTAAGAAAAGACGCGTATTTCTATAAGGAAAGATTAATCGTTCATCTAATCGTCGATAATGGCGTCAAATATCCGGAATACATCGAAACAAATTCAAGTCCTGGACATTGCGCCGAAGACATGCGAAAGGATCGAAGCGGATATACACCAATTAATTTTATTATATGAAGTTTAAGGCGTCGAAAAAACAAATTGAACAACTAAAAAAATTTTTGAAACAACATGGAAAGAACGTTGAACCAACTAAAAAAGGAATTCGAAATCATTGCGACGCAGCACCGGCAAATAAATGATTTCTTTTTCGGCGATTTCCTTGATGCCGTATCACGCGACGCGGTAAATTATCCGATAATGATTATAACTTTGCAACCAGGATCAATCGGCGACAATTTTGTCAATGTCAATTGCATTATTTCAATTGCGGACAAATACAACATTCAAGAATATCGCCAGATTGACGAAATACATTCGGATTGTTTATCAATTTGCAAGGACATTCACGTCACTTTCAAACAATGGCGATTCGAAGATTTCCTTGATGTCGAAGGAACAATCGCGACGACGCCATTTATCAACCGATCGCACGACGTTACGGCCGGTTGGACGATGAACATGTCCGTCAACATTTACGACGAAGAAAATTGGTGTCAAATTCCTTACGATAATTATGATTTTGAGAACAATTAAACATAATATACTATGAAAAAGCATTTAAGATCATTGTCCGTCATGTTTTTTGTTTCCGCTTATTTGACGGCAATCGCAATGTATTTTGAAGGCGCGTTATTTTTGAAGCTTGGCGGCGTCGCGCTTGGTTTGTTTTTGACGCATCAATTGGCGCAACAATTTGACAATCGATGAAATTACAATTAACAATCTTACTGGCTTCAATTCAAAAATCAATCTTTCAATTGGCTGCAATAACCGCCGCGTTTTTTTTACAAATTTCCGGAATATTATTTTTAATTGGTTTTGCAATCTTTGTCGATACCTTAACTGGAATTTGGAAGTCAAGAAAATTAAAGATTCCAATCACATCGCGAAAATTATCGGCCGTTATTTCAAAACTATTTTTATACGAAATCGCAGTTATTGGATTTTACTTAATTGATTATTTTATTCTTAATGATATTATCATGAAATTCTTTTCCGTTCCTTTAATGTTGACGAAAATTCTTTCATTGGTTCTTGTTTCAATCGAAGTCATTTCCATTAATGAGAATTATAAGGCGGTCAAAGGAATCGACATTTGGCAATCAATGAAAAATTTATTCGCCAGGGCAAAAGAAATTAAAAACGACATAAATGAACTTAGACATAACAAAGATAGTTCAACACCGTCTATCTAACGATCAATATCTTCAAGACGTTCACGAAAAGAAACAAATCTATCTTCACCATACGGCCGGCGGTGGCAATCCGGTAGCGGTTGCAAAATACTTTCAACAAAAAGAAGGTAAAGTCGCGACGGCATTCGTTATCGGTGAAAAGGGAACAATCGTTCAATTGTTTTCATCAAAGCACTGGGCTTATCACCTTGGATTGAAGCCGGAAGTTTTCGCCGAAATGGGCGTCACTTATCGAAGCTTGGACAAGATTTCCATTGGAATTGAAATTTGCAATTATGGGCCGCTAAAAAAGCAAAACGGATATTTTGTGAACTATGTTGGCGGACGAGTTGACCGCAGCCAAGTCACCGAATTAAACGGCAAATATAAAGGTCACATATTTTGGCAACGATACACCGACGAACAAATCGAATCAACGCGACAATTGCTCGTTTATCTTTGCGATACTTACGGAATTTCAAAGGAATACAACGATTCAATTTTTGACATCGACAAGCGCGCTTTGCGAAGTGAAAACGGAATCTTCACACACAATTCGGTTCGTCACGACAAGTCCGACATTTATCCTTGTCCGCGAATGATTGAAATGCTGAAAAACTTATGAAAAAACTAATCACATTTTTAAGCGTTTTAACGATGTTTGCTTGTTCAAGTGAACGCTTAGCGCAATACCATTATAAAAAGGCGCTTAAACACGGCTTGAAGATTGTTCAAGATAGTGACACGATTCAAATTGCAACCATTGATTCGATTGCTTACTATGTCGGCGATACGATACGATACGAAAAGATACTTAAACGCGTCGATTCGGTTGTGTTTTTTAGAAATGTTTACCTTCCGAAAACGAAATGGCAAACCAGGATCGAATATCGCTACAAAACGCAACTTGTCAAACAAGACGTTTTGAAATACAAATATATTTATAAAGATTCAAAAGAAAAGCGAAAAGAAATTCAACAAGAAAAACGCAAAACGAATTGGAGTTTATTTTTATGGGGATTTTTAGCCGGATTCGCGACATTTTTAATTTTGCGAATCGTTGATAAATTTATAAAAATAGTTTGACAAGACCAAGATTAAGTTTGGACGAAGCGGAAGTTTTGGAAAAATACCGTGCGATAAAACGCGAATCGGAACAATTCGGCCTTGACGAAAAGAACGTCAAACACGGTTGGATCAAGAATAAAACCGCATCATTATTTTTTAAGAATCCAAATTTTAAGACCGAAGATCAACAAGGATTCGAAAAGATGAAACAAGAAATCATTGATTCGATTTCGAACCACATTCCGAAATACATTCCAATTGAACGCGAAGAAATAATTGAAGGTCATCTTTTAATTGTTGATCCGGCCGACATCCACATCGGCAAATTATGCGAAGCTTTCGAAACTGGCGAAGATTACAATTGCCAGGTGGCCGTAAAAAGAGTTCGCGAAGGTGTTCAAGGAATAATCAACAAGGCAAAAGGATTCAAGATCGACAAGATTCTTTTTATCGGTGGCAACGACATTTTGCACATTGACACGCCGAACCGGACAACAACCGCCGGAACACCCCAGGACACCGACGGCATGTGGTATTCAAATTTTTTAACCGCGAAAAAACTTTACGTTGAAATTCTTGAAATGCTTTTACCGATTGCCGATGTTCATTTCACTTTCAATCCGTCGAATCATGATTACATGTCTGGGTTCTTTTTGGCGGACGTTATTCAAACCTGGTTCAAAGATTCAAAGAACATCACTTTCGATTGTTCGATTGCGCATCGCAAAGGTTTTTTGTATGGAAAGAATCTAATCGGAACGACACATGGCGACGGCGCAAAGCAACAAGACCTTCCATTGTTAATGGCTGCGGAATTTCCGATTGAATGGTCAAAATCAAAGCATCGATATATTTATACGCATCACATTCACCATAAATCTTCGCGCGATTACATCGGAATCACCGTTGAATCATTGCGTTCGCCGTCCGGTTCGGATTCCTGGCATCACAAAAAAGGTTATTTATCAATCAAGGCGGTCGAAGGATTCCTTCATCACAAAGAATTCGGCCAGGTCGCACGATTGACGCATATATTTTGATTAATATATTAGCCAATTAACCGCCATTCGTCACGTTTTGGCTAATATAAGTGACATTTTTTTCCAACAATAACCTTATTTATCATGTCCAAATTTTTGCGTTTTCTATACATGATCGCGTTTTGTGTTCATTCCTTATTTAGAATCATTCTAAATTTGTTGATTTATTAAAAATAATGTTGATAAAGTTTTGCAGTTATAAAATAACGCCGTAGATTTGAAAAATAATTTATAAACTAAACAATATGACAAACCAAGAAAAAGATTACAAATTAAAATTTAACGGCGCAAATGTACTGGAATCATTTGAAAAATTAATAAGAGAAAAGAACGCTAAAAAATTTATTAATACATTAAGCAAAAAATTTAACGAAGCTCAAACAAGCAATTTAATAAACTTGCTTTCTAATTACGAAAAATTTCTTAAACTAAACGACTAAACAAATGAAAACGCAAAATTATTTAATAACTTATAAAACTGAACAAATGAAAGATTTCATTGCAACGCTTGACTTTTTAGAAAAGCAACAAGAAGAAAATTCCTTGACAACTTATCAACTACATTTGATTATTCAAACAATGGCGACATTTATCCAGGACAAAGATTTGAAAGAAATCGAAAACGCGTTTAACATTTTCAAAAACTAAATTATGAACATCGAAGAATTAGAATGGATTGATCAAAACAATCTTTCCTTATATTATGAAATTGACAAGATTGAATTTTGTCTTTTTTTCACCTGGGAATTTGCCAGTCACAATCAAGAAACGCAAGAAACAAGAATTGAAGTTTACGCCGACGATTGCGAGCAATGGATCAACGGAATTTGTCATCCGTATTTTCCGAGCAGCGAAGAAATGCGCGAAGTAAAATCGGCCATTGAAGATGTTGTTCTTGAAGATGTGAATAATTATGGATTGGATGAATGGTTGGAAAGTCGAGAACTTGACGAAGAATATTTTAATCAATACTAAAAATAAAAAAATGAAAGTTACAAAACAACAATGGATTGATGCAACCGCCAATTTGAAGAAAAGGCGCGCATCTTGGAAAAATCACGATGACAACATCAAATTGGAAAAACCGATTCGGAATTATGGCGACCATTTGAATAAATGCGGTTACGGAAATTCGATTCTTGATGTTGGTTGCGGATCGCAAACGCTTCGAAAATTCATTCCAAAAGAAATTGATTATACTGGCATCGACGCGTTTCCGGTTGAAAATACCGATTCAATTTTGATGAACATTGAAGAATCAACATTCGAACCAAAATCATTTGACACAATTTGCGCGTTCGCCGTTTTGGACAACTGTTTTGATTTTGACCAAGCTTGTCAAAAAATGAAAGAAATCGCCAGGATCAACATTGTAATTTTAACCGGAATCAACATTGAAGTTGACCAATATCACACGTTTAATTTACAACTTGAAGATTTTAATAGAAATTTTAACGACATGAATTTAACACATTTCGAAGAAATATCACCAAAAGTTTATTTACTAAATTATAACCACAAATGAAACAACCAATTAAACAACAAGAAAACCAATTCACACAAACAACCTTTTCATTAAAACGAAAAAT
>Ga0181351_1000373_pt1 | contig 12567 bp, 13 predicted proteins | sample Su13VDMM15SD_FD_170485 | JGI IMG/M metagenome (GOLD analysis project Ga0181351, IMG submission 170485) | Freshwater viral communities from Lake Michigan, USA - Su13.VD.MM15.S.D | ecosystem: Environmental > Aquatic > Freshwater > Lake | place: USA: Michigan | collected 2013-07-16 | reverse complement strand
AATGTCTGTGCGCAATAGTTATTGAGCTGCCATCGCCAAGAAAGTCCCCAGTGATGTTAGATTGTGATGCTGGGGGAATTAAAGCCTCTGCTGCAACTGGAGCACTAACTGAAGTAGGGTAAAGCTGACTAATTCCGCCGGGCATAGAATATGTGTAACGGTCAGTATGTGGATGCGGTGTTGTCATTAAAATAACATCACTGCCCGCAGCACGCGCCTTCGCCACAAACTGCAATATGGATGTGTAAACAGCAGGGTAAGTTTGCCCAGCATTAAAAATCGCTACCCCGCCATCGTTCATGCCGTACGCTAAAACGCATAGACTCGGCGTGTCTCCTGCACCTACAGCAACGTCAAAGCGTGCGATTGACTCGCTTACAGTAGAACCGTTAACACAATAGTTGTGCGCTGTAATGCTGTATATGTTCGCAGGGTCTAAAACAGACTTTAAAACGCTGGTAAATTTTGCAACTGGCGCTTGAGTCGCAGCGTCTGGCAATGCCGCGCCAACGCCGACCGATGAACCAAAGCCAACAATTTTAATGGCAACGGGGGATGCCGTGTTGTAGTCCGCTATCTTTTTCATCAATCGCGGAAATGAATACCACGCTGGCCGCTGCTTTGACAACTCTTCACTTAGAAGTTGCGGCTGTGGGGTTAGCCAGCTTCGCACAAGCATGTCGTTGCATTCGGTCGACAGGGAATTTTTAGCAGTTCTGTAGTCAGCTGTCGTTGAATAGTCGCCGGTTGAAATAAATCTGCGCAATTTGTCCTGAGCCGTTCTGGCAAGTGAGCCAGCGGTATTTTGGATAAAACCTACAATAGAAGAACCAGAACTGGCGGCCAAGTCTGCCCTTAAATCGTCCGTTTGGTTTATCGCTACGCTTTGAATGTTAGGCAGCCCTGAGGTTACATTATTAGCGTCAGCGTCTGCCGCGCTTGCGTAAATCACAAACCTATAGGCTGTGTAGGTTGTGCTTAGGTGCGGGATGAATACTGTGTTTTCGTCATTTGGGTTTGAAATTGGATAACCGGACTCATTAAGTTTGCACTTTGCCAGCGAAGTTGCCCCACCTGAATCGGTTTGCATACTGATTGGAGTTGAACTATTTGCAACATAGAATTTTAGGTAATAGCCATTAGCTGGCGTCCCGTCTGTTTTGCTGTACTGAATGGGAACTGCTGAAATTGGTGAATAAGCCATTACTGTTTAACCTCTTCTTTGTCTTGTGCTGCTAGGTAAAGTGGAAGGCCGCCCGCTGCGATAACATCGCGTGCAATGCTTTTGTCTACGCTTTTTAGGTACTGCTGGGCAATTTTAGTGTTCATGAACTGTGCGCTTTTTTGTCGTGCTTCTGCGCTTTGTGGATTGCGTGCGGCTGTAATAATCGCCTCGGTAAACCTTGGGGAGCGGGTTAAGTGCGTAAAAGAGTCTACCACCCTAGTCAGTTCCTCTTTATTTGAAATCCTTGAAACATCGGCTGCAGCGCCTGCTACATCAGCTGCCATCCTAGCAGTTGGGGCTGGAACTCTCCGCAAGGTTGAGGAAAGGCTATTAAGTAGCTTGTATGTAACTTTTTCTGGCGTCATTGCCATAAGTGCGGTTTGAATCTGGCCTGTGGCTGGAACGCTAGAAGCGCGTGATAGGTCTCCGTAAAATTTGCCAGCCAAGTCAAATACCTTATATCCATCTTCTCCAAGTTGTTTTTTAACAAAGGCGCTAAGGTGGCTAGACCTGCTAATGTTTTCCCACTCTTTTGCAAAACCGCCAGCCCGTGACCTTAAACCGGGGATGAAGTCACCTTCTGGCAACGGTCTTGCATCTACCATTTTCCCAAGCATGGTGGCCATGGCGCCTTTTCTATACTCTTCAGGCAGGTTGTCGAAAACCATTTGCAACTGTTGAAAGTTGTCTCCCTTTATATTGGCTGCAGCTGCGCTTAGTTTTGGCCCTATATCTGCTGTACGGTCTTTTTTTTCGCCAAAAAACTCAAGATAACCTTCAATTTTTTTTCTATTTACAGTGAAAAGTTTTGCTGCCTCTAACTCTCCATCGCCCAAAACTGAGCCAGCAAATTTATTTTCTAGGTCTCTTAGTTCGCTATAGTATTTTGCCGCTCTAGCTCTTTCGCTAGTTCCAAAAGACGAATTGCTATCAAAAGCAATATCGCCAAGCTTCTTCCTAACAGATTTTACATCATCAAATGTTGGGTTTCGCCCTGAAGTAAATAGTTTATAGACCATTTGCTCCTCTTGCGGCAGTTCCGTAACATCGCGCAGGCTCTTATTCCTTTCGATTTCTGCCACCAACTCTGGCGCCCTTAGCCTAACATTTCTTAGTCCGGTGTTACCTTCATCAAGCATAACCTCATCAATTTTTTTCTTTGCCAATTCAAAAGCCGCCTCCTCCTGAGTGCGTATGTTTTCGCTGGTGAGCTTCATGCCGTTTAGTGCGCTGGTGCTGAAATCAGCCACCGATATTTTTCCGCCAAAGTCGTTTATAATATCCTGCGTATATTCGTTTACCTTGTTTGCAGCATTGAGCAACTTATCTCGCTCACTACCAAGCCCAGCGCCTCGAACTTGGTTAAGGATTGCACCCATCTCTTGAATTACTTTATTTCCTGAAGATACCGCCAAAGGCACATCATCAGGATTAAAGCCAAGCTTGGCGTAACGCTCTAAAACATCAGCCCTAGGGTTAATTAAGTCTGCCATTGCGTCTAGGCTAGGTTGCGGTAATGCGTTCGCCTCGGCTGCGTTTTTTGGCAGCATTGGCCCCATTGCTTTTATGCTTTCAGCACCGCTTTGCGCCTCGTTAATAATGTCCTGCTCATTAAGTCCTTGCTTTTTGGCGTAATCTACAAATTCTGGGGTTAAGCTTCCGGCTTCGTCTACCACCTGTTTAGTTGCCAACCCAAACTTTTTAGCTAACCATGCTCCTACAGGCTTACCAATAATAGGAAGGCCCGAAACAGCCCCACCAATAGCAGCGCCAATACCACTTTGACCAATGATTTCTGCTCCACTTTTATTTTCTCCTCTTGCTAAAATGTTAGCCTGCAGGCCACCGCCTAGGGCTTCTAATGCTACCCCTCCAGCAGCAGGCAAACCACCTGCGGCTATTGCTGGGGTAGATGCTGCCATCGTAACTCCAGCCACTGGCGCTAATGCCGCCACCTCATACCCCAGTTGGCCGCCTCCAAACGCTGCGGGGTGCGCCACCTCCATAGCCTTAATATAGGTTGGGTCCATCTGCTGAATGTCCAGCCCTATGCCCTTGCCGATAACTTGGGAGCCGCGCTGAAGCCCTTTAAGGAATGCGTCTAGGCCGCCCTTGGCTTCGGCATTGGCTAGGGCAATTCGCCCCTCTTCAGTGGCCATAAGCTCGTTAATTTTCTGCTGTTTTTCGGCCTCATCTTCAACCCATTGGCTTGCGATTTGCTGTGTAACATTAGGCATGGCCGCACCGCTGGCGCCAAACTGTGGCGCGCCCTGTGGGGTTTGGCCTGTTAGCTGCGCCTTAATGCTTTCTTTAGCGGATGCCTTTAGCCCGTCTATGTCGCTTTGAATTGCCTTTTCTATTTCTAGGAATTCCTTATCGCCAGCTTTGTATTCTGGCTGGCGCTTCAGTTTTTCCATTTCGTTTAGCAGGTCTTTTAGCTTTTCTTTATCAATAATCGCCATAAATTTTCGCCATGATAGCAGTGAAGGCTTGACAAACCATTATAACAACTAACTCGTCATCATTCGCGGTTTTTTTATCAGGTAAAACGGGCAGTATTTCGCGCCTGTAACTTGGCGCACCGCTGTGCTGTTTGTCTGGCGCTCCCCATATCGGGTAAAGCGCCCTAGCGCCAAACGCCCTAGCCCTAAAGGCTCTAAGCTGAGCCATCTTGTACCACGGCTGTGCGGTTGCCGTTGGCGTCTACGGTGTAGATAATGCGGTCTTTAGTGTCTGCAATATCCCTAAATCGTTCGGTGGTTGTTCCTGCACCTGTTACCTTGCCGGTTAAGGCCGAATGCTGAATGCGGAACATCTCTTCAAAGGTTAGGCTGTTTTCAACCGTAGCAGCTAAAACTGCGGCTGCGTTCTGGCTTGCTGTGGGTATGTTGCCAATTAACTGGGCGGCCACCGGTACGGTAAAGCGCACATTCACTTGGTAGGTTCCTACTGTGTTAACAATGGGGTCGCCACCGCCTTGCACAATTATGTTGCCGGTAATTTCTAAGTTGTGGTTTGACTCCATTGGCCTAATGCGCCAACCGTCTAGCAGGTAGAAATAGCTGGGAATGTAAATTGAACCATCTACCTGATTCCCACCAATCACTTCCATGGCCGGTAAATACTTGGAATTGTCGCTAGTGCAGAACCAATCAACCCACCTCGACCAAATAGTAGCAGCCGATACGTTGGCGCTGTCCAGTTGAATAATTTTAGTGCTTGCGTTAAATGTTATCGCCATTATGCGTACGCCAGTTCAGCCGTAGCGGCTATGGTGAAATTCATGGTCTTACTTTGGGTAATGGTAGCATTAACAACAGCAGGTACAGAATAACCTGGGCGAACTGCGATTATTTTAACATCCCTATCGGTGTTACCGCTGTAACCGCCTTGGGTGTTGTTGGTGTAGTCGAATGTGAAAGCAACAGTGCTGCTTGAAATGGTTCCCGCTATTGGGTTACCGCTGGTATCGCTCACAGTTATTGCTGTGGCATCCCCGTAATCGTCACCGCTCGGCGTAGCGGTATAAATCATTCGGTAACATGAACCAGCGCCAATATGTTCGGCATCAAACACAATATTCCCCTGCGAAGTGTAGGAATTTTGGCGCTCTACTCCGTTTTGGTCACGGAAAATAATACGGTTTGAGTCGGATGTCTGAATATTGTCAATATAAACTCCTGTTTTTGTGTACAGGGTAGAACCCAAAAACTCTAATAGTAGCCCAGCTGTTTTGCCTGTAACCGTACCGGCACCGCTGTCAATGTCGGAATTTTGGCGCAATAAATACTGTATTTTGGTATAAATCTGCTCAAGTGTCGCCCCGTTGCCTTCAATTATTACGCGGAATGGGTAGCTCCCCCCTGCAATGGTTCGGTTTTGGTCGCTGCCGTAGTAGGTTACTGTTATTCCATTGTAAGGCGCGCCTGCCATTGCCGCATCGTTGGCCACAATGTTAGCGTCTGTTTGGTTTGAAAGTAGAAAATTTACAATGTAGGGGCCGCTGGCGGTCTTTCCAGTGTCGTTTAGCGTTGATTCTGAATAAATCTTTTGATATTCGCGTAGGTAACATTTGAAAAATGCGCGTTTGTCAAAGTTTCCGTTGCTGGCATCGCCATAAACTTGAATATTTTCATTGCATTGGTCTGTGAAGGTAAAGTTTGTTGGCTCTTCCACACTTGTTAGTTGGTAGTAAATTTGGGCGCCTGAACTAACCGAACCAAGGCCAACAGCACAACACCATTGTCTTGTTAATGCCCCAGCCGCTGAGTATTCAGCTAATCCACCGTCCCTAAGCATTTGAATGGTTGTTGCGTCTTTAAACTTCCAGCCGTTGTAATTTTCCCCGTCAAAACCAACTTGGAACTGGCCTGAAAGGTAGTCGATACAGTTCATCGGTAAATCTGAATCTTGGTAACTGGAAGTGTTCCACAAGTCAACCAACTTGGAATAAACCGCCCTAAGCGTAACCCCATCCTTAGCCGAAAGGTTGCCGGCCGCCAATAGCTCTATTGTTTTGGCAGTTTCGTCTATGACAATTTCAGTGCCTACGTTTAATTGGCTTTTGCTGGTTATCTTGGCCATTAGGCAGGCTCCACGTCCACAATGTAATTAGTGTTGCTAATCCGTTTTTTATTGCCGTTGTAATTCATGGTGTTTTCTGGGTAAAACACAAAACCATTAGGCATTGCGTGGGCGCTGTCGTCCAAGTCAATAACATGGCCTAAGTGTAAATTATCACTTGTCATAATTATTCGGTATGGGTTAGGCATAGTTTAAATCCACCGTTTGCGCAAGTGGCAGTGTAGCATCTGCCGCGGTTAAAGAATAATTGCGCTGTGACTTGACTTTATAACCAGCCTTAAACACAAGTATATCAACCGCCTGCGGTGTCTCATAGGTATAGGCATAGGTGGTTCCTGAGTTGGCGTCAACTTGGGCGATAATTGTGCTAGTTCCTGCCTGTCTAATTACGACATCCGAACCGCTAACCAAATTTGTTAGCGTGAGCGTATAGGTGTCCATTGGGTAAAGGTTCGTGCTCTGAGCAACGCTGGTGGTACCCATTGCGATTTGAAGATTTGAAATTGCGTTAGTGCTGCTAGCGCTTTGGCAGGTAATGCGCACTTTCAACTTAAACCCTGTGCTTGGGGTTATGCTTTCACCGCTTAAATTCGCACCAGTTAATGTTTTCCAACTGCCGTAACCACCGCCAGTATTAAGGGCATATTCAAACAGGTGGTTCCCCCAAACACCGCTGCCTGCGCTGGTGACGTTGGTCCCACCAACGGTTGGCAAACTGTTTGTAAAAGCTGTGAATCCTAAAGCGTAGTGTGGCATTTCCCACACAACTTGGTCGCCATTTGTCACCATTAGAATTTTTCCTAAAGCGTCAAACTTTGGCGTCCCTGAAATTGTTGTGACCTGCTCTATTGTGCTCGCGGTTGGCTCGTTGAATCTTACTTGTACAGTTCCAGCTGTTGCGCTGATAAATCTCCATTCCCAGTGGCTCCCAAAAACTCCATTTCCTGCAGATGAACCGCCTGTAAATGCGCATGACCTAACCACAGTATTTTGCGACACGGTTTGCGTTGTGTCGGCATAGTCTGAGTGCACATGGGTATATCTAAAATTAACGTCATTTGTAGCGCCACCATAAACGCCTGAGCGAGTATTTATAACATAAATCCTATCGAAATAATGGTCACTATTGCCGCCCTCTGTATAATAAATTGTCCCTGTAACGGAAGAATTTAAAGTTAATGGCGAGCTAAAAGTTCCAAAGTTTCTGACTTTTAAACCCGAAGTCAATGAACTGCCTACTAGCCCAAAATATGGGCCTTGTGCTGGCAATGGCAATACAAAGCCATTCACAACATTAAGGCCAGTTGTCTGCGTGTAGAATATAGCAGCGGTCTGTCCTGCTGATGTAGTTGTGGTGCTTAATAAACTGTCGTAATAAATTGGATTATTGAAAACGCATGTTGCACTTGATTCTAGCTGCGACCTAGCTCCCTGCATTGTGCAATTGTCAAAAGTTAGGTTTTGGCTAGACCTTGAAAAAAAAGTATAAGCATTTCCAGAAGCACGGAACACGCACAGGCCGCCAGTAACGTTACTTATAATTGTGCCGCTGCAGTTCTGAAGCAGAAACGATGAAATCCCGCCTGTAAATCCATCGTAACGCATAAATATTGAGTCAGATATAGTTCCACCTTGCCTGCAGTTGGACAACTCAAATGAATGAGTGGGTGAACTCTGCTGATTTGGCGATAAAATGATATTGCTAACATTTATCGTGGTTTTGATAGAACCTATGCTTGCATAACGATTTATTGTGCTATCCACAACATTTACAGAATATGCACCGCCAACCTGTAGATAGAACATAAAAATAAAGCCTTTTAGGTCTATCACGCCACCTTGACCGGTATCCGTCTTCCCTCTTGTGAGTGGGTTATTATTAGGCAATACCCTATTGCCACTACCATTTCCAGCTGTGCGCGTGCAGGTATTGATAATTATTGCCGGAATTTTCACTTTGCAGCCTGCGGCAGGTAAAAAACCAACGTTATTGGTTCCATCACTACCGATTCTAATACCGCTCGTTGTTTGCCAGAAAAATTTACAACTTGCGTCCGTTCTGAGCGTTGATGTCGCTGGAGTAGTTCCCATGCTAAACCATTTTTCATAAATGCCCGTTCCGCTGCCTGTTTCTACCCAAATTCCTGGGAATGTACCGGCAAAACTTCCAGTAGTTGGGCATGGTATAACTTGACCTGCACTTCCGTTGGTAGTGCCAATTTCATACCACACCGTACTATCTGTTTTCATAGTCAGCAAGCGGCTGATTGTCCATGTCACACCGTCCGGCACTAATGTTTCAATCCAACTTTGCCTATCTGCCCCGCTACAAGTCGCAGTTATGCCTGTTAACGCGCCAGCTGCGAAGCTGCCGCCCGTAATGCCGCCTAGTTTAATGTAACCCGCTGCAGGCATTGCGGCTGCTGGCGCTACTGTTTGGCTTTGCCAGTCCGCCCATACGCCCAAAAACACACCGCTAACACCGCCTTGGCTAATGGTGGTGCCGTAGGCAGGGACTGTGCCGCTGCCGCCCGTAAAATCAATTTCTCGCGTGTATGTGGCATCCCATTTAAGCGTGCCGCCTGTACCGCTGGCGCTTACTGTGTCCAAACTGCCAAAAGCACTAGAATGATTAGGGCAAGCGTAGGTGTCTGTGCGGATTACAAACGTGCTGCCGTTGCTTATGGTGTAGGTGTCATTTGTGGCGTTAGTGCTGCCGCCCGTCTTCGCATCGTAGTATTCGGTGCCGCCTGAGTTAATTGCAAACGCTGTCATATCGGTTTGGCCACCATTTTGATTATCTTGCCTTCATCGTCGCGAATAATGTCAAACTCTATTTTAGGCACTTGCTTTGCCGGTCTTTCTGGCTTATCCAATGCTTGCACCACTTGTTTAATAGCATCGGCTGTAATCATAGCCGCACGCTTTAATGCTTCACTCGTGGCGTCACTCTGCGCCTTTAGTGCGGTTTCTATCGCTTGTCCGTACTCTTTGCGTTCAGCTGCTGCTTTGCGCTCTTGCGCTTCTCGCTCTTTATCGGCTGCTATGCGTGCGGCTTCGGCCTTTGCTATTGCGGCTAGGGCTTCGCGGTTGGCATCTTCGGCAACTTCCTCAACCACTTCACTGATTAGGCGCTCAATTTCTTCATCTATCATTTGCTAGTCTCAACCGTAGGCAGTTGTGCCTTTTGTTTATACTCGTAGAATTCCATCTCGCTAACTTCTATGAGCGGCAAGTCGTTAAGCAGTTGATTTTCTCTAAGAATGCGGATGTTGTCATCTATCATTTGCGCTCCCTAACCTCATCGCGTCTTTGTTGTGTGGTTTTGGGCGATTTATCGACAGAAGGTGGCGGCTCTTCTCCAGCCGGTGGCGTTTTGTCTCCTGCTGGGGGATTGTCTTCGTCTTTTTCGAACCACGGACTAAAACTTATATAGCCTTCTGGGTTGTTTTGCTTGGCTTTTTTATAAACTTTTCCTGCCACATCAATATTTTTGTCGGCTGCCTTGAGCGTTTTTTCTAATAGCACAATATTGGCCTCGCTGCCAAAGCCAAAATTTGGCCCCGCCATCTCTATGCGCTTACCTTCTGTGTTGGTTGGGTTTCCGGGCACCATTTGCATATTATCAAGCACAAAACTCTGAAATTGTGCCGCTATTTCGCCCTCATTGGCTGTGTTTTTCATGTTTAGGAATTGTGCAACTTGGCTTTTAATGCTGTTAAGGCCGCCAGTTTTAACCTCTTTCATCAGCTCTAAAGCGCGGGCAATGTTTCCCCTTACCTTCATTGATGATCGGCCATTATCTAATACGGAATAAACTTCTTTTTCTTGCAGTGTGCCCTGCGTTTCTGCTGCCGACTTTTTCCCTGCTGGAGCAATGGCATTTAATGCTTGCACTAAAGCTGCGTTAGTGTTTATGTTTGACGTTCCCTGCGCGGTCAATAAGTCCATGCGCATCTTTTCTTCTGGCGTTTGCCCTTGCTGCAACATTTCACCTGTGACGTCACTTTGGGCGATGCTTGGCATTCCCGTGGCTTCGTTAAAAGTCATCACGTTGGCCTTAGTTTTCCCATTTTCCTTAGTATAGAATGTTGTCCCGACTGTTTTTGTTCTTAACTTTTCCTCTGCTGCAGACACAAACGGGGTAACGGCTGATATGCTTCGCGTTAAACCTTCGTCTGTGGTTACATCTTCTGGCGCTATGTTGTCAGGGTTAAAATTCATTGCCTTTAGCTTCGCAGCGTGCATTTGCCAAACTGGCATACGCTTTTCAGGCGGCATAGTTTTAAGCTGTTCTAAGGCGGATAATGTGAACTTTGCGCCCGTGGCCTGTCTTAAAAGTTCCGTTTTGTCAGCTTCAGCCTGCGCGCTTGCCTGCTGCGCCTTCATAAAGTCTATTTGCTGTTGCTTCGCGGCCAATTCCAGCGGCATCATTGCTCTAGCCTGTCGGTCTTCTAGTCCTTGTTGAATAGCTCCGCTTATGTCTGTTGGCTGCACAGCTAGTGCAATTCGTGGGTCTAGTGCCATAAAAACCGCCTTTAAATTATAGGTAGGCGGCTTCTGCTGCTCGCCTTTTTGTTAAACCTGCTAGAACTTTGCCACCGGCCTTGTTCCAGCGCATTAGTTGAATTTTAGCACCTTCCCAGTCATTTTTGTTAATACACTTGCGAAGTGTTGATGCTGCTAGGTTGCCAGCGCCAAGGTTGTAGGTAAAGTCTACAATCGCACCTAACGGCTCGCCTTTTAATTCTGGGCAAAGCTTTAAAACCGCTGGCATGTCAACTTTCAATAAGCGCCACATAAGTAATTCAACAGCATATTCTTTAGATATTTCGGGGTCTCTTAGTGTTACCCTTATGCCGCTTGGGTAAATCGTTGTCCCAAAGCCAATGGTAGGAACGCCCGCTGGGCACAAATACGGCTTAAGGTAAAGCCCCTCAAACCGCTTGCAAAGCTCACTCGCTAATTGTAATGAAGTCACGGTAAGAGTCTTTTAGCAGGTAAAACATAACAATCGCCATGACAAAGCCCGCTGCGCTATGTAGCCCATCTTTGGAAAAGCCAGTATAAAGCGACAGCATAAAAAAGATTAGGTTCACCAAAAAGCTTAACTCTATTGTTATGGTCATTATTTCCCCCTAAAGGACAGCGCTCGATTGGCAAAGAAAAAACCTAGGATAACGCCTACCAATTCTTTGTCAAAGTCACTCATCACAAAGCCAGCACGATTTAAGGCCAGCACCCAAAGCAAAATAACAATGGTTGCCGCTGCGGGTCTAATGGCTGCGTTCCAGCCGTCCACCCAAAGCACGCCGCTTTTGTGGGTAATGGCGGCCTCTGCGCTGCGGTTGTGGCTTTCGGCATCTATCCGCGCAATATCAGCCTCCGCCTGCACCTGTATGGTTTGAATGCCCATGCTATGCTGAACCTTTAGCGCATCCTGTAGCCTTTCGTGCTTCGCGGCTTCAATTTCGGCCTGAATTTTAATCATTTCAAGCTCTTGTGCATGGTCTTGGCGGTTTTTAATAAATGCCGAAACCTCGCCCCATACCATTCTGAATGCTGAACCGCCCAAAAATGTTAATAGTGCGCTCATGGTTTATCCCCCGAACATTCCTGAAAATGAAGAAATACCGCGCGCCAAATCCTGATACATGCCAGCTTTCGCATTCGCAGCCCCAACAATGCCGCCTGCCTGTGCTGCGCCCATGTCGGTGCGCAAGTTTGAAAGGTTAGCGCCTGCTGTCATGGCGGTGTTTGCCTGCCCTGCGGCTGAAGACTGTCCAAGGTTGGCGGCATTAAATAGCATGCTCTGTTGATTCTGTATTAGCGGCATTGCTGCGGCTTGCCAGTTCTGCAAATACTGTTGGTTTGTGTCACCCGCGCCAGTTCTGCCGGTAATCGCGGCATTTATGGCTGTCCTGCGGTTCATGTTGTCCAGTGCAGCCCTGAAAATCGGGTTGTTTTCGTTGGCGTAGGCAGCTTGGCCTTCTGGGGTTAGCATAGTTTGCAGCTGGGGCAATACGCCTTCACCAAATGTACGGAACGGTGCTAAATCCCCTCGCGCTAAGTCTCGGCTTTCGCGGGTTAATTCCATCCCCTCTCGGCCTGCTTGCAATTGTGCGGCTGCAGAGTCTTTAGCCGCATCAGCTTGTTTTTTGCCACCATAAAGGCTAGCTGCAGCCCCCAATCCACCTAGACCGAGTCCCGCCCAGCCAAGCGCGCTTAGTCCACCTGCAGCACCTGCAGCACCTGCAGCACCTGCACCGGCACCGCCTAGCCCGCCTAAGGCACTTTTGGCATAAGGGGCTACAAGCGCTAGGCCTGCAACACCTGCAATTTCTTTTTTATGGTCGTCAATCCATCTTCCGGCCTTTTTAATGTCTGAACCTAAGCCCATGTTAAGACTCCCCTGCACCTGTAAAACTGATTGAATTCGCAGGGTTTACCTGCACTGTTAGCCGCCCGTTGGCCGGTATTACCACACCTGATAACGATGGCGGCACATGCACTTTATAGCGGTTGACTACCGTCACGGGCTGAATATGGTCAGGCGTGCCGCTTGCGCTGTATATGCGTACAGTATAGGTGGCCGCTGCGCTTGTGTCATTGCTTGCGACAAATTTAACCACTCGCATTCCATTGGCAGTTGAACCTGCTGTGTAAAGCGTGGTTTCCGCTGTAGTGGTGGGCTTTACGCCATTAAATAAGCTCTTGACCGCCATGGTTAGCCTACTGGTATTGGTTTGGCGATTAAG
>Ga0181351_1000368_pt1 | contig 12603 bp, 17 predicted proteins | sample Su13VDMM15SD_FD_170485 | JGI IMG/M metagenome (GOLD analysis project Ga0181351, IMG submission 170485) | Freshwater viral communities from Lake Michigan, USA - Su13.VD.MM15.S.D | ecosystem: Environmental > Aquatic > Freshwater > Lake | place: USA: Michigan | collected 2013-07-16 | reverse complement strand
AGGCTGTTGGCAGTGGAATACAAGAAAAAGGGTGGTGGCTATAAATGAAAGCACCGCAAAAAAGCCTGAAGGATTGGACAGCCCAACGGTGGACAACTAAAAGCGGCAAGCCATCTTCTGAAACGGGAGAGCGTTATCTGCCAGAGAAGGCCATCAAATCCTTGTCAGCGGCTGAGTATGCAGCAACCACAAGGGCCAAGCGTGAGGCTACAAAGGCAGGAAAGCAGTTTGCCAAGCAGCCCAAGAAAGTTGCCGAAAAGATTAAGGGGTTTAGATGAAAACGCCAGCCTTTGCCAGAAAAGAAGGCCAGAACCCTAAAGGCGGTTTGAACGCCAAAGGTCGCGCCGCTGCCAAGGCCGAGGGCATGAACCTAAAGCCTCCGGTCAAGTCTGGAGACAATCCGCGCAGAGCATCGTTTCTAGCCCGTATGGGGGGCAATTCTGGGCCTGAATACAAAGACGGGGAGCCTACCCGCCTGCTGTTGAGTTTGAGGGCGTGGGGAGCATCTTCAAAGGCTGACGCACAAGCCAAGGCAAAGAAAATCTCCGCAAGGAATAAGGCAAAGTAAATGCAAGTCCCAATCTTGAACGGAATATTTGCTGACAATACGCCAGAACTGCGCACCAGTTATCCGGTGAACCTTGTTCCAGTCCCAAAAAAGTCAGGCATCAGCAATGGATTCTTACGCCCAGGGGATGGCATTGTGGCCAACGGAACAGGCCCAGGGATTGACCGCGGCGGTATTAACTGGGAGGACAGTTTATATCGGGTCATGGGAACCGAGTTGGTAGAGATTGACAGCGCAGGCGCAGTGACTATTCTTGGCGATGTAGGTGGCCCAATCAATGAATTGGTGACGTTTGATTACAGTTTTGACCTGCTGGCCATTGCATCTGGTGGGCGCTTGTATTATTGGGACGGCACAACGCTAACTCAAGTGACTGACCCAGACTTGGGCATCGTTCTTGATGTGGTTTGGGTGGACGGTTACTTTATGACAACCGATGGCGAGTTCCTGATTGTCACCGAGTTGTCCGATCCGTTTGTAGTAAACCCGCTGAAATACGGAAGTTCAGAGGTTGACCCAGACCCTGTGGTTGCTTTGCTAAAGCTGCGAAACGAAATCTATGCGCTGAACCGAAACACCATTGAGGTGTTTGACAACGTGGGCGGTGATCTGTTTCCCTTTGCCAGGATAGATGGGGCGCAGATTCAAAAGGGCGTTATTGGCACGCAAGGATGCTGCGTCTTTATTCAGCGCATTGCGTTTTTGGGCGGTGGCCGCAATGAAGCCCCAGGAATTTACGTTGGCGCAGCCGCAACGACTCAGAAAATTAGTACGCAGGAAATTGACAATCTATTGTTGACCTACACCGAGGCGCAACTTGCCCTGGTCAATCTCGAGGCCAGAAACGACAAGAACCACCAGCACTTATACGTCCACCTTCCAGACCGCACCGTGGTCTATGACGCATCTGCATCAGAGGCATTGGGTGAGCAAGTTTGGTTTACCCTGACCACCACTTTGTCAGGCTTTGCCCAGTACCGCGCACGAAACATCGTTTGGGCGTATGACAAATGGCTCGTGGGAGACCCTCAATCAACATCCATCGGCTATTTAGTGCAAGACACCGGCCACCACTGGGGCGAGCAAGTGCGCTGGGAATTTGGCACGCTCATTGTCTACAACGAAAGCAACGGCGCAATCTTTAACGAACTTGAGTTGGTTAGTCTTACCGGCAGCGTGGCTCTAGGAAAGAACCCACAAATCAGCACCAGCTACAGCGTGGACGGCAAGGCCTACAGCCAAGACCGCAGCATCAGCGTGGGAACGATAGGGTCCAACAAACGCCTGGCATGGTTCCAGCAAGGGCATATGCGCAACTGGCGCATTCAGCGATTCCGTGGGGATAGCGATGCCCACATCTCATTCATCAGACTTGAAGCTCAGATTGAGCCACTGGCGTACTAATGGCTACCCAATCCCGCAAGTTAAATTTAACCCGTGACCAGCTTGCGGTGTTTCTTGGCGACCAGCAGCAAATCAGACAGTTCGAGTTGTTATTTGCTACCTTAAACGAAATCGCTAATCAGAATGTTACTGCTGGCCAGGTCTACGCAGGCCCAGAAAGCGGCGGCGCAGCACCACCAGTCTTTCGAGCGCTTGTTCAATCCGATATTCCAGCGGAAGCCCTCACCAAGACAGACGACACTAACGTAACGCTTACGCTGGGCGGCGATCCAGCCAATGCTCTGCTGGCAGCGGTATCGCTCACCCTTGCATGGGCAGGACAGCTTTCCGTTCTCAGGGGCGGCACGGGTCAAACTACATACACCGATGGCCAACTGCTGATTGGGAATACCACAGGCAACACCTTGACCAAGGCCACGCTGACGCAGGGCGCAAACATTACCATCACCAACTCAGCAGGAGCAATCACTATTGCAGTTAGCGGCCTTGGCACAATGGCATTTAAAAACATCGGTGCATCTGGGTCATTCACGACAACCGATTTTAAGACCGTCACCGTGGTCGATGGAATTATTACCAGCATTGTTTAAGGAGCACAGCATGAAAAATTTTATGGTTATCCCCAAGGGCTTTCTAGGCCTTCCAATGGAAGAGGAATTTATCACCACTGCAGAGAACAAGAAGAACTACGCCATTGCGGTTCAGGACTGGAACTACGGCCCTGAAGTGCCAACGAACGAACCAGGCGCAAATAAAGAGTTCTATGTGGGACTGGCCGAGGCCATGCAGTGCGATGAAAAAGACGCACGGCGCAAGCATTGCTCAAACTGCGAGTATTACGACAACAGCTTCATGACCCAAGTCAGGATTGAGCGCATCCCACTGGCAACCTATGACAAGGGCGCAGGCTTTCGTGGGCACTGTGAAAAACTGAACTTCATCTGTAACGATATGCGCGTCTGTCAAGCCTGGGAAGAGCGCGAATCCGAGATGGATTGACGAAATGCCAAAATGTGCGAAAATCAATTCGCTGAGTTTTGGCATCCAGCGGCCTCCCCCATCAAGGAGTTGTGCATGACTGATTGGCTCAAAGAAAACCTGCAAAGGGTTTTTATGCTGCCTGCGCCAGTCGTGGAATGGCTGACTATGGTTTACGATGCCATTCAGGTGTTTGACGATATTGCCGATGGCGATATGGTTGAGCGCAAAGACCTGAATGCGACCATCTGGAACACGCTGGTGGGTATGCACCAGAATTCTTTTTTCCTTGCTAATAGCCATCATTTAGTTCCATTGCTGGCAACGGCAATCATGAAGTGGCAAGCCTCGGACCAGGCAGAGCGTGCAGGGCAAGCCGATGCCAGATCGTTTGTCTGGCGTGCAGGCTATTACGACCTAATCCTGATGGCCGTCTCAATCACGCACGGGCCAGGATTTGCCACAAAGAATGCGCATCTGGTCATGGAGTTATATGGCGAGAAATTTGAAGATTATTTGAAGGAGTTCAGCAATGCCTGATCCAGTCACAGGTCTAGTTGTAGTTGGGAGCCAGATTTTAGGCAGCTCAATGCAAGCAGATGCAGCAGGCAATGCTGCTGAAATTCAAGCAGGCGCAGCCCAGAGTGGCATTGCAGAACAGCGTCGGCAATTTGATGCCTTGCAAGCCCTACTCAAGCCTTATACGGAGGCCGGTGTTCCGGCACTTGAAGCACAGCAAGCATTCTTAGGCCTACGAGGGCCAGAGGCAGAGCGTGCGGCTATCGAGCGAATCCGTGGTGGTGAAACATTCCAAGCACTTGCCGGACAAGGCGAGGAAGCATTACTCCAACGTGCATCGGCCACTGGTGGCCTGCGTGGTGGCAACATCCAAGGCGCACTGGCTCAGTTCCGTCCACAGCTTTTATCCAACCTCATTGAAGAGCAATATGGTCGTCTCGGTGGCATGACGAAACTGGGCCAGAGTTCTGCAGCCGGTGTCGGAGCCGCTGGCATGGAGACAGGAACCAACATCTCTAACCTGCTTGCATCGGAGGGTGCAGCCCGAGCCGGTGGGGTGCTTGGTGAGGCCAAGGCATATGGACAGCTTCTTAATCTTCCAGCCCAATTCCTTGGTATGCAATATGGCTCAGGCGGCAAAGGTGGCATGGGATTTGGTTCACTTTTTGGATAAAACATGGCAACCATCAATCCATTCCAAGGCCCAATCAACTACTCAATTGATGTGCAAAGCCCATTCGAGGCAGCACTTGGCGGCTTCAAAATTGGCGCAGCCGGTGCAGAGGCGCAGGCTCAACGACAAGCACAAGAAAAAGCTAAGACCTATCAAACAGGAATTGATGATTTTTTTAGCAAACCAGCAGCACAGCGTACTTATTCCGACATTGAGCCTCTTTTGGTCGGAGCCAACAAACAGCAATTTGACGCATTGCAAGCCGTTGCAAAAAACATGAGTGACGAAAAGCTGAATTCGTCAAAGCGTCTATATGGTCAATTGCTTGTTTCCTTGGAACAAAATCCAGAGACTGCAAAAACAATTTTGCAAGACTATATAGAAGCAGAACCAGATAAAAATCAAAAACTTGCATTCCAAGATATTTTAAAAGGTATAGATGTTTCCCCTGCTAAAGTGGCTGAACGAATTGAGTTACTTGGTTCTGCGGCTTTTGGAAAAGAATGGTATGAAGGCATTACAAGTGTAAGGGCTGAGCGCAGAACGGCAGCAGAGGCACCAGCGGCATTGACTAAAAAAGTTGCAGATGCTGAAGCTGCTGTTGCTGATAAGGAAATAAAAGTGGCTGAAGCCAAAGGTACTCCCGCCAGATTGGCGGCAGAGCAAGAGTTATTAGTTGCAGAAGCAGAAGAAGCAAAAGTCAAAGCTGAATTTGCTAGAGCCAATCAGGTATTGGATGTGCAACAGAAGGGCGAACAACTTGGCTTGACAAAAGCTCAGGCAAATCAAGCCATAGCCATGACTAAAAAACTTGGCAAAGAAACACAAAAGGCCACACTAGAACTTGCGGCACTTAAAGCCACTGGTGGATTTGATCCTGAGAAAACATTTGCTCAGGAAGAAAAAATCCGAAAAGAATGGCAAAGTAGAAGCAAGGTTTTTAGCGAACTCGGAGGCACATTTAATAATATAAAAGCATCGGCAGACACAGGTAACGGCCCTGGCGACATTGCCTTGATTACTAGCTTTATGAAAATGCTTGATCCAGGCTCAGTCGTGCGAGAAACAGAATTTGCTACTGCACGCGACACGGCTGGACTATTTACACAGCTAGAAAACAGGCTACAAAACGCCAAAGATGGACAACTTCTTAACCCAGCACAGCGCAAGGAATACGTTGCACTCTCTCAGAAATATTTGGAATCAGCCCAGAAAAAAGCAGGCGAGGAAAAGAAGCAGCTTTCTGTGGTTGTCAAGAACTACCGCCTCAATCCTGAAAACGTTTTTGGACCAGAGCCATCTTCAGTCGCAGGCGGTGGCCGCGGGGTAGTCAATCCAGAACAGCGCACCGTAACGGTGGACTACTGACATGGCCTATTCCATCACTACTAAAGATGGCATTACCATCAACAACATCCCAGATGATGTTTTGCCAGATTCTCCCGATCTAAAAGCTCGGGTCGCGGCAATTCGTTCGGGCGGTGGTGCGGCAGCTCTTGAACCACCAGCACAGCCGCCAAAGATGGGATTCTTGGAAAGCATTGCAGAATCAATCACTGGCCGACAACGTGCAACACCTGAGACCCAAGCCCTGCCTGAATGGGTGAATATGCCAGAACTCAATCAGTTGAGTGTGGCCGGTTTCAAAACCGCACTTGGCACACTGATGAGCGCCCCCGAGGAAACGGTACAAGTTTTGCAGGCTAACTTCCCTGGCGTTCAAGTTCGTAAGGACGCAAAAGGTAATTACCTAATGCGTTCGTCCCTTGACCAAAAAGAGTACGCAATCACCCCAGGTCTGACCTTTGGCGATCTTCCACGCTTGGGTTCAGCACTTGCGGCATTTACCCCAGTAGGCCGAGCAGTCACGATTCCTGGCGCAATAGCTGGCGCTGGCGCAACGCAGGCAGTCATTGAAGCAAGCCAAGCGGCCACTGGTGGAAAGTTTGACATTGGCGAAGTTGGCATGGCATCTGCAACAGGCCCAGCAGGACAGATTTTGCAACGGGTTGTGCCTCCAGTTGTTCAGGCAGTCAAAGGCGGCATCCAGCGCATGACAGGCCCAGGCCGAGCGCCAACACCTGCGGCAGCACCAATGGCACCAGGCGCACCAATGGGCACAGCAATGGCCCCAGAAGCGCCTCCCCCAATGGCCGCAGCAATCCCAGAGGTTGCGCCAGTGGCCCCAGTCGCCCCCGTCGTGGCTGAAGTCACGCAAGAATCAGTTAATGATTTAATTCAAAAAGCAGCAGGCACAGGCTTTGGCTCAAGTGGCGCACGCGACCGCCTGGCCGATCTTGCTCAGGTCAACGTAGCAGCCAAAGAAGCAGCCGACCGGCTCGGCATCCAATTGCCTGCCGACGTGTTCAGCGACAACCCACAAGTCCGCGCAGCCGCAGGCCTGACTCGTTCAGCCGCAGGAGGCGAGGCCGAAGCAGCATGGCGTACTACCGTTTCACAAGCCGTTGACAAGGCCGACGATGTAATCAAGCAATTCGATGCCACTTTTGTCGAAGGTGCAGTAGCCCCTGGCGTGGTCTCGCAAAAGATCAAAGACTCGCTGACCAAGACCAGATCAGACCTCAATACAGCGGCTGGCAAAATTTACAATGCAGTCGATGAGGTGGTTCCAAAGACATCGGTTGTCGAACTTCCAAAGCTCAGAACAACCCTTGATTCTGTCAAGGCCGAGGTGGGCGAAACAGGAATGTCCGCAGCCGAGCGCAATCTATCCAAGATGATCGACGAAGGAAACATCACCTATGGTCGTTTGCAGCGTGAAAAAGGTTTGATTGGCAAAGCCATCAACAAGATGGAATCACCCTATGGCAGCATGGCCGAAGCAGACCTTAAACGTCTATATGCAGCACTGGCTGACGATCAACTGACAAACGTGGGCAACATCGGTGGCGAAGAACTGCGTCGGCAACTGCGTGCGGCCAATCTGATCTATGCCAAAGAACGTGCCTTGGGTAAGCGCATCGTGAATGCATTTGGCCAGGATATCGAGGGCAGCGTGGCCAACAAGATGCGCACCGCTATCACAGGCGCTGCCAAGGGCGATGCAGGCGAGTTCAACCGCCTACTCAAGACCGTTCCAGAAGATTTGCGCAAGGAAACCGTGGCCACTGCGCTGGCATCCGTCACACGTTCGTCAAGAGGCGCTGAGAAAGGTGGATTCGGATTCTCCGAGTTTGCAACCATTTATCCCCAGCTTCGTGCCAATCCTCCTGTTTACAAGACCATTGTGGACACGTTGGGCAAAGACTCGGCAAACGTGCTGCGCGATCTATTCGAGGTCTCTAAACGCATTACAGACGCACGGGCGCAGGTACTTACTACCGGCAAGGCGAACCAAGCCTTTGCAAATCCTGAAGGTCTGATTGGAAAGGTAATGGATAGCACCATTACTCAACGCATTGTTACAACAGTTACAGGCTTGGTTCCGGGCGGTGGAGCAGTGGCCCCTGACATAATAAAATTTATGTCAACTGGTGCAGAAGATCGAGTCAAAGCAGCAGGGAAACTGTTTGCTGATGAGGCATTTCAGAAACTCGCAGTCGATGCAGCAACCAGTGCTGCACCCAGTGCAGCCACCATTCGTCGCGCAGCCATGTCACAATCCTTCCAGAATTTTGCAGATGCAATTAAACTGCCGAAAGCATTGGACGCAAGGATTCAATGGTTGCAGACAGCAACTCAAGCCGAGCGCCAATTCGACCAGGAGAACCAATAAATGTCCGCACTCTCGATTCAAGTTCCATTTCCGGTTTTTCAAGACCGAGATGGTCAGCCCCTGGACAATGGCTACGTCTGGATCGGCACTGCCAACTTAAACCCACAGACTAACCCTGTCGTGGCTTACTACGACTCTGCGCTGACTATCCCAGCAGTACAACCACTGCGCACGCTCAATGGCTACATCTCAAACGCCGGTACGCCTGCGCAGGTCTATGTTGACGCAGTGAGCTTTAGTATTTTGGTGCAGGACAGCAAAGGCTCAATGGTCTACAATTTTTCAGATGGCACTGGCATCAGTCCAAATGCGGCTGGTATTGTTTACGACCCGTTAACAGGCCCAGCAACTACGGTGCAGGCTGAGTTGCGCGCTTTGGATTTAGCAGATACCACATTTGCCTTGAAGGGCGCTAACACCGACATTACCAGCTTGGCAAGCCCTGCTCTTGGGGACGCTACTGCAACAACTCAAGCCGCTGGCGACAGCACCACCAAGGTGGCAACAACGGCTTTTGTGGCTACGGCTGGCGGCTCTCAAATTCAACCGATTTCTGCGTCTTTGGCGGCAAGCTCTCTAACTATTTCTGCATCTGCTCTAGCATTAAATTTTCGATCAACTACTTTGGGCAGTGGCACTGTAACCACAGTATCTGGAACCCCAGCAAATTTGGTGGTGCCAAGCGCAGCTACATTGGGCACGATCAACGCAACACAGTCAATTTTAATTGTTCTCGCACTTAACAACGCAGGAACCCTCGAACTTGCTGTTGTCAATATAGCTAGTGGCGTCAACTTTTCAGAAACAGGTGTAGTTAGCACAAGTGCTATTTCGGCAGGAGCTACATCTGCATCTGTTATTTACAGCACGACAGCGCGTACAAGTGTGGCTTACCGCGTCATCGGATACATTGAATCAACTCAAGCAACCGCAGGTATTTGGGTTACTGCACCAAGCACAATTCAGGGGGCTGGTGGGCAAGCATCAATATCATTAGCGCTGAATGCTAGTGGTCTTGCAGCGATGTTTGCTGCTCGTGCGTGGGTGAACTTTAACGGTACTGGCACTGTGGCGATTCGTGCATCTGGAAACGTCAGCAGCATTACGGATAACGGGACAGGCAATTACACGGTCAACTTCCTTAACTCAATTTCTGATGCAAATTATGCAATTTCAAATTCTATTGGGCGAGATGGTACAGACACAACAAGTCTAATAGGCATTATTAGCGCCTCGAGATCAACTACAGGTTTTGTTATTCAAGTCTTTAATTCGTCATTTTCAAATGTTGATTGCGGTTCCGTTAATGCATCTATTTTCCGTTGAAAGAAAAAAATGACCCAACGAATAATTTACAAAACAGCAGATGGCGGCGTGGCAGTAATTATCCCCGCTGATACCGTTGAAGCCTGCATGAAAGACATTCCTGAAGGCGTTGAGTACGCCATTGTGGATACTTCAGACATTCCGTCAGACCGTACATTCCGAGGAGCATGGATATGGGAATCGTAATTGACATCAATAAAGCTAAAACTATTGCCCATGAAATTCGACGTGCTGCACGCTCTGCTGAGTTTGCGCCGCTGGATATAAAAGCTACCATCCCATCTGAGGCTGTAGCTGCTGAAACTGCTCGCGCAGCTATCCGTGCCAAGTACGCTAATATGCAAACGGCAATTGATGCAGCATCTACAGTTGATCAAATTAAGATGGCAATGCCATGACACTCGCAGCTATCACCTTTGATAGTTGGAGCCTTAAACAATTAAATTCAAATGATTAAAATCAACTTCATTATTAACGGTTTCTCAGACGCTCTGCACCTGGCCGACGACCATGGCCTGACCGACGCTGAGATTGAGGCAATGAAACAGGCACGGTACGACAAGTGGAAGGATTTCGTTGACAACCCACCGCCTGTAGTTGACGAGCCTATTGTGGAGTAGCTATGGCAAACAGATTTTGGGTTACAACAGGAACTACGGGCGGCACTGGAAATTGGAGTGATATCCAAAACTGGTCTACTAGTTCTGGTGGAACGGCTGGAGCGTCTGTGCCCGGGGCTGCTGATAGCGCAAGATATGATGGAAATTCTGGTACTGGCACAGCTACGCTTGACATTAGCCCAACTGTTCAATCTCTGTCTTTTGCACCTAGCACAAGTTTTGCTGGTACGTTTGCGTTTGGCACTAATACCGTTACGCTAAACAGTACCGGCACGATATTTGTTGGTTCTACGTCTATGACGGTTACTGGAACACCGCAGGTTATCCTCACTGAAACCGTACCCAGCGCAACAGCTAGGACAATCAGCCCAGGCGCGGTAACAGAAGCCAACAGTATTTCTTTTAGAATTACCGGAAGCACTGGCGCATTAACATTGAGTACTGGGTCTTATCTCGATTTGGATTTTACTGACGGTACAAACCCTACAGGATACGGTGGCGCATTAGGAGGCAATTCCCCTACGGTCTATGGCAGTTTTAAAGCCTCGACCAACATGACACAAACTTCCACTAACAACGCGGTTACGTTTTCCGCCACATCAGGTACAAAAACCATAACCACGGCTGCTGTTGTGTTTAACCGCCCATTCACCTTTAACGGTGTAGGCGGCTCTTGGCAGCTTCAGGACGCACTGACTTCTGGCGCTACTCGCACTTGCACGCTGACCAACGGCACGTTGGATTTAAATGGCTACACGCTGACTACTGGAATATTTAGCTCCAGCAACAGCAACACTCGCACATTAGCATTTGGTAGTAGTGGCTACATTAGTCTTACATCAGCATCAGCTACTACTGACGTTACAATTTTTAATACTAGTACATCAACTAATTTTACCGTTACTGGGCCAGACCCATATATTGATGTTGATGGCGCTCCTACTTCTTTTGTTCGTAGCATTTTACCCGGAGAAACTTCTTTAGGCGGTTCCGCATCTAACGCCATAAGTTTTTATATTAACGCAGGTTCTGATACTATAAATTTTGGAACCGTTAACTGTGTTGTTAATGATCTTGTATTTGGTACTAACGTAACCTTAGCTGCAAATGCAGCGCTTGAAATATACGGCTCATATAGCAACGGTAATTATGCAACAATTACTGGGGGAACAAATGCTTGGACGTTTAGAGCAACGTCTCTCAAAACTATTAATTCTGCTACTGCTAAACCAATTAATAATCCAGTTAATTTTGACGGTATTGGTGGGATATGGGAAATAGTTAGTAGTCCTGTAGTTAGTGACGCAGTAACTTTAACAAATGGGACTTTGAAAATTCAAAACGGCACTACACTTACTGTAGATTCATTTGTTACCAGCGGTACAAATCAAAAGTTTTTGAGCAGCACAAGCCCAGGGTTACAGGCCACCATCAGCGCCGCAAGCGGCACCAACTCGGTAAGCTACCTCACCATCCAAGACAGCAACGCTACGGGTGGGGCTGAGTGGGACGCATACACAGGCAACTTTAACGTTAACGCTGGAAACAATACCGGATGGAATTTTAGTCAGTTTGGTAACAAATACATTTACACTCGCCGTAAACTAAAGCGGATTATTTTTTAACAAGGAATCGTTATGTCAAACAACAGTCAAATCGCTTTTGCGCCGCTTGGCGAGACCATCGTAGTCCCTGCGGCAGCTACCGCCCCCGCTGGGGTCCAGGCGCTGGTTAACGCAAGGCTAGAGGGTCAAGCCGCAGGACAGTATCGAATCGTCAACGCAAGCGTTAACACGGTGTTTTTAGGTGTTGGCACGACTGCGGCCTCGGCTACAGCAAACGCTGTGGAGCCAATTTCAGGAAACCCAAGCCCAGCCATTGTGCTTTTGGCAGGGGCAATAGAGATTCTGCGCTTTACAAACACGGCATATTTCAGCGGCCTTGCATCGGGAGCATCCACCGTCTACATCACACCAGGCCAAGGTCTATGAGTTATGGACAACCAGCAACTTCTAAATATTGGACTCAGCACCGTCATGGTCGTCATTGGCTGGTTTGCCCGTGAGCTTTGGGCAGCGGTCAAAGAACTGAAAACAGACCTGTCTAGAATGCGCGAGGACTTGCCAAAGGTCTATCTTGCCAAAGACGATTACAAGTCAGACTTGAAAGACATACGGGACATGCTGGGCAAGATTTTTGACAAGCTGGACTCAAAACAGGATAAATAATGGACCCGTTCACAGCCTTTGCCACCGCCCAGGCTGCGATTAAAGGAATCCAAGCAGCCATCAAAATGGGCAAGGACATCGGCGCCATAAGTGGCGACCTGATGAAGTTTTTTGAGGCCAAGGATGTTGTTGCAAAAGCGGCGTCCCAGCCTAAGAAGACCTTTGGGAAGTCGGACACCGCGCAGGCGTTTGAAACTGTCATTCACGCCAAGCAATTGCAAGACGCAGAGAACGAATTAAAGCAGCACCTGATCTGGTCGGGCCAAGCTGATGTCTGGCAGGCCATCATGGTGGAGCGAAACAACATCGTGTCTAAACGCAAGTCTGAGGAGATTGCGATGGAGAAAGCTAGGGCAAAGCGTAAACAGGAGATCGAGGAAGCCATCACAATTGTTTTGCTTGCCATTGCTGGCGCTGGTCTGGTAACACTTGTTGCATGGGGCACTATGGAATACGTTGACTTTATGGAGAGACATTGATGGAAACTCTACTCAATTTGCTCAAGGGCATTGCCCCTGCCGTGGCTACTGCCGTGGGTGGCCCTCTTGGGG
>Ga0181351_1000364_pt1 | contig 12627 bp, 13 predicted proteins | sample Su13VDMM15SD_FD_170485 | JGI IMG/M metagenome (GOLD analysis project Ga0181351, IMG submission 170485) | Freshwater viral communities from Lake Michigan, USA - Su13.VD.MM15.S.D | ecosystem: Environmental > Aquatic > Freshwater > Lake | place: USA: Michigan | collected 2013-07-16 | reverse complement strand
TTCTTGACTGCGCTCCGTAAAGTGTAATAATCTGAATACTTTCATGAAAGGTTAGTATGTCTACAAACTTCCTGTACGCCCAAGCGCCAAACCGCAAGGGCAATATCTCCAAGCACATCGCTACTGGCGTTGGTGGTTGCACTGTTGTTACGCCTGCTAAATCGCATGGCACAGCAACTCCTAAGGGAAGCCAAGGCGCTCCCGCATTTGGTCGTGCTTCAAATAACACTTCCGCTGGCGTTACTGCTGGTCGCAAGCAAAAAGTGATGGTTAATACCCACGCTGATTATTGCGGCACATGCTTGAACGATGGCTACATCAAAAACTCTTCTTACACCAAGTGAGGCGAACATGTCATACGGCAAAGTAATCTCTGGCGGCAAAGCCATGACCAATGGTCTGACCAAAGGCATTAACAACAAGCTCAAAGGTTTTGAAGAGAGCCACAAGCGTAGCGCAATGCTGGCTACCGCTGTTGGCAAAACATTCAACCAGAATCCTCTTTCTGACAACCACTTGAATGACATCAATGTGGCGGCAGCTAAGAAGTTCACCGTCCCCAAGCTCCCTAAATCTGTTTGAAAGGTAATGTATGGCAACGTATGATATTGATGCACTGAAAGAAGATCTCCCCACAGCGAAAGAGCTTGCTCAATTTGTCTATGACAAAACGAGCATTGCTCTTGACCTGGTTGGCAAGCCCAAAGACGAGCAATACCAAGTCGCCAAAAACGCCTTGGAAGGCAAGAAGATTCCGTCTGAATACCAGACAGATCTGAACCCTTACATTGACCGCAAAGAACTGATTCCTGTTGACGAACTTAAACCGCTGCCTCCACGGGATAAGTCTTTGCCAGATCCAGACTCGCAAGTCCACTTCTTTGGTGCGACCAACATGCCCCATCCTCTTGACCCGCAGTCGGATCGTAAGGTGCATATCAACTTCCGCAAATACGACAACGGTGTAGTCACTTTCCAAGTGATGGGTCCAATGGAGCAAGTTGCGATTGGCGAACGTATTAACAAGTTTGGTCAAAAGCAACCTGAGAAGTATTCTTGGATTGACCCCCGTACCGAGGAAACTGTGTTGCGCCGTGCTGACGGTACATTCACAGAAAAAGGCCGGGGCATGTATGCGTATTGCATTGGTGAAAAGGGTGGCGGCATCTGGTCTTTGATTGACCGTGAACTGCTGAACATCGTGCAAAAGAACGTCACCAATCCGTGGGTCTAATGGACGATCACGCTACAGTCTTTCGCCAGAAACTTTCTGCACAGGCTGAAGTCTGTGCAAGGAAAACTCTTGAGTGGCTCCAGAAGGATCTTCAAGGAGATCGTGAATTGGCCCCTCAAGAGGTTTATTACCTAGCGTCTGCTGCGGACATATTGTTGACCATGCGTGACTTGTATGGCAAAAAGTGAAGCAAGTGATTACATCCTGCCGATCTACAAGGATCGAGCCTTAAAACACCTGGTTAAGTTGGCTGGCGGCAAAGCTGCTATTAAGCACCTTGATGCTGAACAACTTAGAAAGATGCAAGCGGCTCGTGATGTTATTGCAAAGGACATGCAGTTCAATACTTTGAAGTGGTTCAGGCCATTTAAGTATCAATCTGAATTCTTTGAAACTGGCGCTCATTTCACTCGTAGAGGAATGATTGCGGCCAACCGTGCTGGTAAGACTGTGGCGTCTACTTATGAGACCGCCTACCATCTTACTGGCAGGTATCCCAAGAACTGGAAAGGCAAGGTTTGGGACAAGCCCATTATTGCTATGTGTTCTGGTGAATCTTGGGAGCAGGTGGCTAAGACCCTGCAAAGCAAGCTGCTTGGATGTGATGACATCAAGCAATCGTATAAATTGGGTACAGGATCTATTCCCCTAGAGTGTATTGACGAGAAGTCATACCGGACAGATGGGGCTAACGTCCTGTCCATTGAAATCTGGCATGTTTCTGGTGGCAAATCTAAACTGTACTTTTCCAACTACACCCAACAAGTGCGCCACTTGCAGGGTTTTGAACTTGACTTGGTTGTCTTGGACGAGCAGCCACCAGACGAGATCTTCTCCGAACTTGTTGTCCGTACCGCCCAACGCAACGGGCAGGTCATGTGTTCATTTACCCCACTCAAGGGCATGTCAGGACTCGTCCGTAAGTTCTGGGACAAGATTGATGGCTACACCCATGTGCGAGTAACTTGGGACGATATCCCTTTTGTCAACGAATGGGATGAGAAGTTTTTTAGCCAAGAAGAACGAGATCAACTGTCTCGAGACTTTATGCCTTGGGAGCGTGACTGCCGAATGAAGGGTATTCCGCTGGTTGGCAAAGGCGTTGTGTTCCCGCTGCTCAACTGGCCTACCTACAAAGGCATTGACTTTGACCTGAAGGGCAATGAGAAGCTCGAGCGCCTGATTTCTTTTGACTTGGGCATTAAGAATGACCCAACGGTAATTAGTTTCTTTTTTCGTGACCCTGTGGAAGAAATTATTTACCTGCACCGACAGATTAAAGTGTCGCAAGGAGAAACGCCAGACGAGTACGTCCATTACCTGCTGGACAAAGAATCAAAGGGGGTTCCTATTGCTTTGCCCCATGATGCAAGCCAAGCTGGCCGATACACCCTGACAGAACAATCTGTCCGGGAAGTATTTGAGGACACTTATGGGTTGAACTGTATTTCAGGCGCTATATTGAACCCAATGAACGATCAAGGCAAGGTAACCAACCATAAGTCTTATGGAATCAATATAATGCGTCTAGGTATGGAGCGTGGCACATTTAAAATAAATGAGTCTTGCGTGGAATTTCTTGATGAAGCCCGAAACTATGCCATTGACGAGGCTGGTCGATTTAGTGATCCTGACGATCATATTGACTCGGCTCGAATTGGCATTTTGGCTTTGATACAAGGTCATGGGGAATCTATGGTTAGCCGTGCAAACAACTTTCAATACCGCAGACCAACCGCCATTGATGGCAAGGTGCAAAGGATTTAATCATGTTAGATAAACAGAACATAATCGTTGAATACATCGAAGCACCTGCTGGCAACAAAGGCATTGTTTTTCAAGTCGCACATGAGGTGTATCTCAAAATGGTGGATTACTTGCGACTGACGCAAGCTAAGAACACATTCAACCGACTTTCTGATTATCACTACCTGAATATTGCCGTCAGCAACTCCACTGAGCCAATTCGTGGTCTTGATTACATCCACCCCGTGGTCACCCCTGGCGTTGACTACGCTACAGCCATCATCACTAAGTGCCTGATGCCTAACGGCAAGGTTAACTTTGAGTTTGAGCGCTTCAGCGAGATGGACAGTGAGCAGTCCAATCAAGCGACTGAGATGGTCAAGTACATGATCAACTCAAAGAATGATTCTTATGCCGTCATCCGTGATTGGGCACAGGATTCTTTGCTTCACAAGAACGGTATTGTCATGGTGTCGCCCGTGCGTGAACCCATCACCCAATACAAAGAAGTGGAAGGCACAAAAGACCAATTGCGTGTATTTGAGACTATGGCTGCTGAAAAGGGCCTGACAGTCAAACGCCAAAACATGCGGAAGATTGATGTGGACCTGCAAGGTGTCATGCAGGAGATGGTTGAAAGTGAAGAAGCCCCGATTGATACCGCAGCAGATGAGATGAGTAGCGCCATCCAGGCCAACACCATCTACCGTGCCAAGTACAAGATGACGGGTTTCTCCACATCTGTACGCATCAAGCATGTTGCCCAACACTACTTTGTATGCAACCCCACTATCCCCGGCATTCAGGACCAAGACTTTGTGGGTTTCTATGACCCAATGACAATCCATGAGTGCAAAGCTCAATTCCCTTATGTTGACCTTGAAAAACTTGCTGAACATGCTGCCTATGGTCCTGCGGGAGCATATCAAGCAGGCGCATTGGAGAATGATCTTGCTCTCCATGCTCGTGACTCCACTCCTGTTCCAGGCCAAGGTGTAATTGCTTCTGCTGGCGCTGATCGCTACAGCCGAGTCATCATGCTGACAACAGCTTGGATTCGCAAAGACGTTGACAATGACGGCGAAGAAGAGATTGTTGAGGTTTGCTTCTCTGGCTCTTACGTTTTGCACGTCAAGGAAGTTGATTTCATCCCTTTGGCGGCAATGTGCCCCAAGCCTATCACTGGCAACTTCTTTGGCTACTCTCTTGCCGAGCGCCTTGTGCCAATGCAGGAATATGCGACCTCGATTGCTCGTGCCGAGATGTCGTTTGCCATGCAAGCGTCTACACCTCGTATCGGCGTGAACCCAGAGTTCATTGATGCCGAAGAGATCCAGCGTGGCGTGTCTGCCATGTTTATTCTGGACCGCAAGTTTGACCCCTCTAAGCACATTTACGAGTTTGGGGCTATGCAGGGTAACCTGGCTTATGTCCAATCGTCTATGCAGCGGTTTGAGTCCGACAAGATGGCGATGATTGGCATGACAAGCCCCAACGATGTCATGAATCCTGAAGTCATGAAGGACGGCAACTCTGGTTTCAAATTGCAACTGGCTATGGGTCCTAACCAGTTGATTCAAGACGAGATGGTTAAGAATTGCGCCATTGGTTTGCGAGACATGATTTATATTGTCTGGAAAACTTTGATTCAATACTCAGATGATTACAACATTCAACAGTTGGCTGGCGTTTGCGGTAAAGGCAAGCCATTTATGGACGCCATCTCAATGGATAACTATGAGTTTATTGATCGCAAGCTGATTAATATTGACTTGGCTTTGGGATTCTTGTCTGATGAGAATCGTTTGACTCGTCAGCAGTTAATCGCACAAGCTCAACAACAATTTAGCCAATTAATGATGTCTTTGGACCCAAGCGTTCCAGAGTTGTTTATGAAAGCTCGTCGTCCATTTGAGGATACATTGCGAGTGTTGGGTGTTAAAGACGTTGATGCTTATTTGCCAACTCTTGAGGAAGCGGCTAAGATTATTGAAGCTAAATCCAAACAAGGTCCTAGCCCAGAGCAACAAGAAATTCAATCTAAGACTGATTTGAATAAGGCAAAGACTGAAGAAACTATTGCCAACACATTGTTTACGCAGAAGAAGTCGGAAGACATTGATACAGACAATATGTTTGAGGCTTTGGCTGCTAAACGAGGTAAACTTACTTCTGTTCAAGTTGATTAAGGAATTGTAATGAAAAGCCTGGTATTAAATATTCGTGAATACTTTAATCGGAGGACTCGTTCCTCTGATGCTTCAAAGGAGTCAGATGTAACTCGAAAAACTCTAGTTATTGAAAACGGGGAGTGCGCTTCCCGCCTCATGAAGAATGAGGATTTTGCACTGCTGTTCAACCTTTACAGGTTTGACCTGCTGGGACGTTTGGAGGAATGCCGAACTGACCCAGAACGTATTGAAAACGCATTTAATGTTGCTGGAGTCCGAGATTTCATTGGTTTTGTTGAAAAGACTGAATATCTTGGGAAAGTGGCAAAGAAAACTAACGCTTAACCAAAAAAAAGGTAAACTATGTCAGACGTAATCGCAAATGCGACCGCCACTGAGCAAACTGGGGCTGTGAATCCCGCCGATGCTATCGCTGCAATGATTGCCGCTAACAAGCGTAACAATCCGCAACCCGAGAGCAGTTCACAAACTCCAGCAGGACAAGAGGAAGCGAAAGCCGAATCCCCTGAGGCGGCTCCTGTTGAGGGAACCGAACCTGAAGATGGTATTGACAGTGAATCAGAAACTGTAGATTCGGAAAATGATGCTGAAGCCACCGATGGTGTAACTGATGCAGTTAATTTCCTTGAGTTTGCAGAGCAGAATCCTGACATGCTGTGGAGAATTCCTAATAAGGACGCAGAAGGCGGCTTTATTGAAATCCCAGTATCAAAGGCTGCTGCTATTTTGGGTCAAGGCAGTGCTATCCACGAAAATGCTCGCAAACTTAAAGTTGAACGAGCCGAGTTTGAAGAGTTAACGTCAAAGCGCATTAATGAGCTTGATGGTCTGCAAATAGGTTTGGAGTTGACGATTGTTCCTGAGTTGCAAAATGCGGCTGATGAACTGATTCAAATCCAAGAATATAACCAGAAATGGCAGCAGATTTATCAAAACACGAATGATCCTGCTCAAAAGAGCCAAGCTGAAGCGGCAATCCGCCAGAATGCTCAATTGATTGAGGAAAAATCGGAGTTTATTAAAGCGAATCGACCTAAGGTTGAGCAATTTTTTCAGCAACGGTCTGCTTATGTCCAGCAACAGTTGGAACAATCACGGCAGTCTTTTACTGACAAGGAACTCAGCAATAAGGTGATTTTTAGTGAGCTTAGAGATAAGCTGGCTAAAGATTGGAAAGCGTCTGGTGGTTCTTTAGTCCCTGGTGTCAAGAATATTGACTTGGTATCCAGTGATGAGTATCTGTTGGGTCTTGTTCGGGATGGTATGAAGTTCCGTGAAGGTCCAAAGGTAAAGAACGCTGGTGGATCTCTGGCTGCGGCTAGTCGTCCAGTAGCAAAAGCCAAGACAGCGCCCGAAAATGACATGGAGCGACTCCAAAAACAGGCAAAGTCTGGCGATAAGAATGCTTCACGGGATCTTTTAGCAACCATGCTTGCCGCAAACAAACGCAAGCGTTAATTAAACAGGAGTTTTTCTCATGGCTACCATCACCTCTGCAAACCTTGGTAACGGCAACGGCTCGTATACCACCGACATCGTGGTCAAAGACCTCGATATGACTGTCTCTAACTATGTTAAAGACCGTACCCCTCTGACCAACATGGCGATGAGCAAGAAGCGCAAAGTCAATTCGACTCTGCACATCTGGCCCGTTGACTTCTACCGCACTCCAGCCTTGAACGCCAAGCTGGAAGGTGCTGCTGTCGCTGCTTCTGCTGCTGATAGCAACACTCGCGCTAACTGCGGTAACTACACACAGATTTTCACCACTGTGATCGGTGCTACTGGTACTGCTCGTGCTGTTGAACAAGCTGGTGGCGATCCACAGGCATACCAAGAAGTCAAGCAATTGACTGAGATCATGTTTGACGTTGAGTTGCAAATGGTTCGTGCTGACGGCGCTTCCATCAAGTACTCTGGTCAAGCTGCTACTCAAGGCGCATCGCCAAACAACGGTCGTCGTTTTGGTTCCTTGTATTCGTTCGCTGGTACACGTTCCGGTAACGACACAGACGGCACTTCCGTGTTGAACCTGGCTACTTCTGACGGCGACGACACTACTACTGTCGTTAACACCAACCAGCCTTTTAACGGCTCGTTGAGCAACGCTGGCTTGGGTTACTTTACTTTTGCAACAGGTCAAACTTTGCAACAGTTCAGCCCTTTCCTGTACAAGCAGTTGGTGACTACTGCCGAGCAGCGCTTCAATGCCAAGATTACCAACATGGTTGTTCCCACTTCCATGCGTACTCACATCTCGGACATGATGCCTACTAGCCGTTCGATCAACCGTTTTAACCCTGCTGACAAGGGCGACACGATTGGTACTTACGAAGGTGACTTCAACTACACCTATCAGATCGACGATTCTTGGGTTATGGACCAAACAGGCGCAGATAACACTTCTGCCTTGTTCCTGAACCCTGACGTTATCCAGTGGGGTAGCTTGCGTGAACTGGGTCCAAACAACGAAGTGTTCAGTTCTGCTGACGCTTCTTTGGATCAGTACATCATGGAAGGTACGCTGATTGTGCGTAACCCCGCAGGTGTGGCTGTTCTGGACGCTATTTCGCCTACTGGCGCAGCAGTGACTGGTCCTCGCCCATCGGCACAAGTTCGCCGCTACCTGGCCTAAGTCCTCCGGGGCTTTTCTGAAGGGACTCCGAAAGGGGTTCCTTTGGTAAAGCATGGAGAAAGCAATGACAGATGATGATGTAAAAATTAACGAAGAATACTATTCAAAAGGTATTCTCGAGGCTGGTGTTGACGGTGTTTTCCGCCATAACGACAAGCTATTCAATGAGGTCAAGTCTGGCACTTGGTCGCAAACATTTAAAACCCCCAATATTGATTACAAAGTTGGTGCTGTAAATGGTGTGCGATATGTGCAGTACGACCAAAAGAACGTGGAAGAAGTGAGGCAGTTCTGCAAAGAGCGCAGAGAGTTTCACAAAGTTCACGGCACTGATAATCCATTTTTTGCTGGTACTGCTCACATGATGCAGCTACCAAAATGTTTTGCTCATGAGATTAGTTCCAAATGGTTTAATAACCGCCCTTGGGAATTGATTAAGCAGGACAAACAAGACAAGATCCTGTTTTATGCCATTGTGAATGAGCATTACAGTGATTTTGTTTGCCACCCTAGCGGGAAGATTCCCATTCCGTATAATCCCGCTATACCGACCAAATAAGGATGCGACATGGCCCTTTACATTCAATCTGCTAACTCTCTTGTTAGCCGTGTAGCCCAATGGGTGGGGGCCATCCCAAGCACTGTCGGTATCAATGCAACGGCATTTAACTCAGGCACAGGAGTTATTACCTGCTCCTCAAACCCAACAGCACTTGTTTTAATTGGTGACTTTATTGGGCCTAACATCATGGGTCCCTTTGCTGCTGTTACTGCCGTATCGTCTACAACCATTACCGTCAACGATCCTGATGGCACATGGTCAAGCGTAAGTTTGCCGACAGCAATTTTGAAGTTGCCCACATCATCTTCTTTGGAGATCCAGTCTTGCATTCAGATGGCTGAATTGAAGATGCGGACAATTGAGTTGCCAGCATTGCGCTCAAATCCATATGACCCTGATGAGCCAACAATTCTGACAACAAACGCACAAGGCATGGCTCCAATTCCTGCCGACATGTGCTTTCCTATTCTGTTCTTTCAAGAGTCAGCACCTTCTAACCAACCGCCTGGTGCAACAGCATTGGGGCCTTGGATTGTGTATGACAGGGTTGGTGACCGTGAGATCATTCGTCGCAGGATGATTGACCAACTGTACATTCGTCCTTTTGGTGTACCAAGGGTAATTCGTGCTTCATTCTCTGAGGTTGGTCCCAACTATGTGTTTACGCCAAACCCTGGTGAGAACGTAACCATCAAGGCGTACTACCAAAAGACATTCCCGTTTTTGTTTAGCCCAACGGCAGATCCTGATTATCCTGTTGTGCAAAACAACGGCATTCTGGCTTCATTCCCTGAGGGTTACTTGTACGGCACTCTCTGGGCTTACTACGATAAAAACAAAAACGTAGAAGAAGCTCAAAAGTGGATTGGTCGTTTTGATGATGCTTATGGCTTGATTGAAGACCAGAACTACAAAGGCAAATGGCGTGGTGGTGACCAGCATTTGACTTCTGAGTTCCAGCCCCGCGATTATCGCTATTCGTTTAAGTGAGGTAAAAGATGGCTACAAGCGGTCTTTACGGCTCTAGTTCTGCGGGTGTTGTCCCTGCCAATCCAGGCGCAGAGACAACTGGCCTTTACGGAACTACGGTTAAATTTGGCGTAACAGGCCCTACTGGTCCAGCAGGTCCAACAGGCCCGACAGGAAGTCCAGGGTTTATTGGGTCAAATGGTCCCACTGGTCCAACAGGCCCTCAGGGCAATTCAATTACTGGCCCAACAGGTGCGGCTTCAACCGTTGTTGGCCCAACAGGGCCGACAGGGCCAACAGGCGCTCAAGGTAATTCGATTACAGGCCCAACTGGTGCTGCTGGCAATCTTGGCCCTACTGGCCCTCAAGGTGTACAGGGAATTCAGGGTTCTGCTGGACCTACGGGGGCAGCATCAACCGTTGCTGGACCCACAGGCTCAATAGGCCCGACAGGCCCAACTGGCGCTGGAGGTGCTGGCCCAACAGGGCCGCAAGGCACTCAAGGTATTCAGGGTATTCAGGGAGTTACTGGCCCAACAGGTTCAACTGGTTTAACTGGCCCAACTGGACCAACGGGCGCAAATAGTACTGTTGCTGGTCCTACTGGTCCTACTGGCCCCTTATACGGTAGTCGTGTTGTTGATTACGCAACCGCAACAAGCATTACTATAAATGCTAACACCACCGACATGGCGACAATGACCAACACTCAATCTGCTGGTACATTTACTTTAAATGCGCCAACAGGCACATTGGTAAACGGTCAAAAACTGATGTTTAGAATGACCAGCACAAACGTACAGACTTTTAGTTGGAACTCTGTGTTTCGTTTTTCAACTGATTTAACTCAGCCAACAGTATCATCTGGTGCTGGCAAAGAAGATTACATGGGTTTCATTTACGACAGCACTGCTGATAAATGGGATTTAATTGCCAAAAACTTTGGATTCTAATCATGAAAATAGATTTTGAATTTCAGACGATTCATGGGATGTACCGTGATGCCTTGCATTTGCCTGACGATCACACGTTTACAGCCGATGAAATTCAGGCGATGAAGCAGCAACGCTTTGACAACTGGTTTGCTTTGCTGACTGCCGCATCTTCTGAACCCAACGTAATTGATGTTGACGCACAATTTGTTGACGAGGTAACAGACGTAGTTGATGTAAGCGATCAAACAGCACCAGAGGCGTAAAGCATGGCAGACTACTACTGGGTTGGCGGAACTGCTGCATGGGATAGCAGTGCTGGATCAAAATGGGCCACCACATCAGGGGGGACGACCTACTACGCAACTCCGCCATCAAGTGTAGACAATGTAATTTTTGACCAAGCTGGCCCTTACACGGTTACTTTGACAGGATCACCATTAACCTGTTTAAATTTTACGGTTTCAGCAAGCAACGTAACCTTTACAAGCAGTGGGTTGCTAACAGTATCTGGAAGTTGGTCTGTTGCGGCGGGTAATACTTTTAATAATACTGGAACGATTACGTTCAATGCAACAACAGCGCAAACTTTTGCGTCTAACGGGGTTTCATACAATAACACCTTCATATTTAACGGTGTTGGCGGGTCTTGGGTTTTACAAGATGCCTTTACAGTTTCTACGGCTAGAACAGTAACACTTTCGGCGGGAACACTAAACTTAAACGACAAAACAATTACTTGCGGGACATTTGCAAGCAGCAACTCCGCCGTGCGAACGCTTGCTTTTGGAACCGGGAATATCACTGTTACTGGTACTGGAACGTGTTGGACAACTTCAACCAGTACAAATTTGACTGTTACTGGAACACCTGTTGTCAACATCACCAACAGTACTACTTCATCAGTAACAATTAGCAACGGCAACTTAAACGAAGCAAATTCTATAAGCTATGTGTTCAGTGGAACTGGCGGCGCATCATATACATTTTTGGGCAGCGGCACAGCTAAAAACGTCACATTTACCAGCACGTTTGGCGGTAGTTGGGGCAACGCACTTTCTGGAACTGTTTACGGTAATTTTTTATATGAGCCAGTAAGTGGTCTAGGTAGTCTTTCTGGGACATTAACATTTGCTGGCGTAGGTGGGTCAAGCACAATTACTTGTAACACATCTTCATTTGGCGCAGCAGCAATTACTTTTAACGGTGTTGGAAAAACTTGGACTATCCAAAACGCTTTTAATACAGCAACGACAACGCTTACAAACGGAACGCTAAATCTCAACGGCTATGCTTGGACTTGCCCAAGTTTTGTTACTGCTGCTGGAACAAAAAACCTGACGTTTAACGGCTCTACGTTGTTTGTCACAACAGCATCCACAACTGCATTTAACAACGCCGCCCCTACTGGATTTACGACCACTGCTGGAACGGCAAACGGCGTTATCTCGATGACTAGCGCCTCTGCCAAAACATTTGTTGGCGGGACTTCCACATATGCTGCCACCCTTGACCAAGGAGGCGCTGGCGTTCTTTCAATTTCCGGGGTAAACACTTTTGCTGGCATTTCAAAATCACATGCAGGCGCTACAACAATTCGCTTTCCGAGTAGCGCAACAACCACAGTAGCATCGTTTACGGCTTCTGGTTCAGTGGGGAATGTACTAACACTTAATGCAACATCTACCACTCCTGCAACAATTGCATACACAGGTAGCGGTGTTGTTTCAGGTCTTGACTATCTGTCGTGGCAAAGCATATTGTTTACGCCTTTTGCTACAAACGGAACGGCTCCATACACTTGGTATGGTGGGGTTAATTCAACTTCTTTGGGTGGCTCCAGTGGCATTGTTGCGCTTGACGGTGCAGCATCTCGGGCGTACTTAATGCAGTCTGGCACAAGCTGGACGGTTCCCGGTGATTGGAACAATTCAAACAACACAATTTACTTGATTGGCGGTGGTGGTGGCGGTGGCGGTGGTCGTGCCACAAGTTCAGCAAACAAAGCCGCAGGTGGGGGCGGCGGCGGCGGTGGATTTACCACTGCGACAAACGTAACATTGAGTGGCGCAATTTCTTACGCCATTGGCTCTGGAGGAACATCAGGTACTTCTGGCGGCGGTACTGGCGGTACGGGCGGCACAACCACATTTGACATTTATTCCGCTGCCGGAGGAACTGGAGGGTCAACTACGGCTGTGCCTTCTTCACTTGGGGGTCTTGGCGGTATTGGTTTAACTTACACAGGTGGAGCAGGCGGTGTTGGCGCAACCACTACAAACATTGGTCAAGGCGTTGGTAGCGGTGGTGGCGGTGGTTCTGCTGGCCCTCTTGGAACGGGCGGCGCTGGCGGTAAC
>Ga0181351_1000362_pt1 | contig 12641 bp, 6 predicted proteins | sample Su13VDMM15SD_FD_170485 | JGI IMG/M metagenome (GOLD analysis project Ga0181351, IMG submission 170485) | Freshwater viral communities from Lake Michigan, USA - Su13.VD.MM15.S.D | ecosystem: Environmental > Aquatic > Freshwater > Lake | place: USA: Michigan | collected 2013-07-16 | reverse complement strand
TAATAAGATTAAAGTTCAAATGTTATCTTATGACGAAACAGGCCGATTAACTGAAATAGTTTCTAACACATTAAAAAACAATGTTGCGAATTATCTTTCAAATTATCGTATGATTAATGATTATGTTTCAATTGAAAGTGCTAATGTTATTGATTTAGCAATTAATGTTGATGTTGTGTTAGATAATTCACAAAATCAAGGTTCAATTATTTCTCAAGTAATTAATATCATAACTGACTATTTTGACCCAACAAACCAAGAAATGGGTGAGAATGTTAATGTTTCGGAATTAAGGAGATTAGTCCAAAGTGAAAATGGGGTAATTTCGGTTTCTGATATGACATTCTTTAATAAAGTTGGTGGTCAATACTCTTCTTCTCAAACATCTCAAAGATATCTTGATTCGGTAACTAAACAAATTGAACTAGTTGATGACACTATTTTTGCGGAACCAAGACAAGTGTATCAAATTAGATATCCAAACAAAGATATTAACGTTCGAGTTAAAAATATTAAAACAGTTAATTTCTCTTGATAATTTAACTGAATCATTCTATTTTTAATGAATGGATTATATTTCAGATATTTTAACGTTCATTAAAGGATATAACGGAACTTGGGCACAATGGTTTGTGGCAGGAGCATATGTTAATTTTAGATTAATATGTTCGTTTATCTTTATTTTAATTTTTTTTAATCAAATTAAGGAAACTAAAAAAATAACAAAATTTCAAATTTTTTTATTTTTAATATTTGCGTCTTTTGTTGCGACTGATTTTAACAAATTTCAAGAACGAAGAAAATTAGAAGTAATTCAATATCCTCAAGATTATTTTAATAAAAATACCAAAAATTTAGTAATAGTCATTGAAGGGTCCGTAAGTCCATTTGATGATGTGGTAGGAACTAATGAGGTTCAAATTGATATAACACAATCAAGGGATTTAAATGGGTTAGGTTTAATTGAAAGTAAAGTTGAGACTAATAAAAATAGTGTCATCACATATATTGGTACAAATAATTATAATTTAACGCCTGAAGAAGTTTTTAAAACAGTAAAATATTTTAGATTATTTAATCCAAATGGTAAAGTTGTAATAATTGGACATAGCATTGGTGGATTTAATATGTGTCAAGTATTAGACAATCTGAACAAAGAAAAAATTAAAGTTGATTTAACAATATCGTTAGACAGTGCAAATCAACTATATAATGATTATGATTATCAGATTAAGGATAATGTTGATTATGCAATAAACTTCATGTCGGTTAGATGGTCGGATAATATGATTTTCTTCACTAATTCCGGAGGAAAAGTGTCTTTATATAAAGGTAACAAAAAAACTAAAATTATTAATGTTAATATTCCTAAAACAACTCACACTTCAATTGACAATACTATCCCCAAATATGTTATCAACATAATCAATGATTATCTAAATAAAGACACCAACCCTATTGATTTTGTAAAAAAATATAACTACAAACCATAATTTATTTTTAAAAATTATTAATTATCTTTTGAAAATAGTATATAAACTATTTATTAAAAAAGATTATTATGTCCAATTCATTTAGAATAAGAACGGAGCCTGGTGTTGACAAATCACTTAACGTCTTGATAGACCAAGAATTTGAGTATTTAGAAATATTATCTCTAAAAATATTACAAAGTCAAATATACACTAGACAATGCTCTGACTATGGAGTTCTTGTTGGTAGAGTAAGTGTTAATAATGGTTTTGGTATTCCAAATGCAAAAGTTTCAATATTTGTCCCGTTAGATAGTACTGACGAGTTAGACCCTGTTATTTCTGAATTATATCCTTATAAATCACTTTCCGACCTTAATGATGATGGGTATCGTTATAACCTACTTCCTTATAAACAATCTCATAGTGGACATATACCAACAGGTACTTTCTTTGATAGAAAAGATGTTTTAGTTGACCCAACATTAATTGAAGTTTATGACAAGTATTATAAATTTTCTACCGTAACCAATACAAGTGGTGATTATATGATATTTGGATTACCAACCGGTAGTCAAACAATAGTTGTTGATATTGACTTATCAGACATTGGGGAATTTTCATTATCACCGCAAGATTTAATAAGAATGGGTATCGCAACACCATCTCAAGTTGCGGGGGTATCATTTAAATCGTCTACCAATTTAAGAAGTTTACCTCAAATCGTTACTATTAACAGAACTGTTGAAGTTGAACCTTTATGGGGACAACCTCAAATATGTAATTTAGGTATAACAAGAACTGACTTTGATTTATCATCTGAAGCAGGGATTGATATTAATCCTACCGCCATTTTTATGGGGTCTTTAGTTTCAACAATCGAAGAAGACGCTTTGAAAAAAACATGTAAGGTTAGAGGTAATGCGGGTTATCAATGTAGTTTAACTGCGGGTCCGGGTGAAATTTTAGGTATACGACAAACAATATTTCAGGACACATATGGTAGACCAATATTAGAATCTTTTGATTTAGATGAGGGGGGTAAAGTTATTGATGAGAATGGTACATGGCTAGTCGATATCCCAATGAATTTGGATTATTATATAACAAATGAATTTGGAGAACAAGTAATATCCAATGACCCTAAAAAAGGTATTCCAACTAGAGCCAAATGTCGTTTTAAAGTAAAATGGGACCAATCACCATCATTATCTGAACAAATTAAAAGAGGTTATTTTATAGTGCCAAATGTTAGAGAACATGGGTGGGCTAATAGTACTTCAGACCCATTAGAATCATCTAATAGGGCTCTAAATTCACCATATGATTTGGCTATGAAATCATATGCGTTTAGTTTAGATTGGGCGGATTATGGTTATACTGGAACATCTAATAGTAGTGGTGCTCAAATAGGTCGTCAAATGATTCAAGACGCGATTGATTGTGATGATAAATTTTATGTTATGCAATACAATAAAGTTTATACCGTGTCCCAATTAATGGATAAATATAGAAGGGGGATAACCCCCGATAGATTTATTGGGATTAAAAATATATTAGATGATAGTTGTAATAGTGAAAATAACAAATTTCCAACAAACGATTCAAATATGAGATTTGATATAATTTATATATTATACTCATTTTTGATGATGATATTTAGACCCGTACTGTATGGATTATTAGTTACTATGCACTTTTTATATTTTACCATAATGTTGCTTAGACTATTGATTATTCCGGCATTGATTATTTATTATACTGTACAAATAATTAATACGGGAATTTTAGTTGCTGGAACGATACCATATGCGTTAGGTTTAATTGTTGGGTATCTTCTTCAAATTATTCTTTACGCATTAATTTTAGCGGCACTTATTATTATTTTAAGAGAATTATGGAAAATGGATTTAAAGGGTATTTCATTACCTATGTTAACTTATCCTGATTGTGATTTATGTGATTGTTCTGTTGGTCAAACACCAGGGACTACAGGTACAATAAGTGAAGATGCTCAACAGTCGGTTTCAGATATTGGTGGAGATTCATCAAATGAACTTCCTTGTGTGGATATATATGTTGACCCTAATCCTGATAATGCGTTATCATCATCATTAGCTTTGTTAGAGGTTAATAGCCCTGTTTATAATATACCGGGTAATCAAGTTGAATCTTATATTAAAAATGCGGTAACATCAATATTTACCGGTAAAATACCATCAGGTGATGTTGATAATAGTGCGGGTATACCAAAAATACAAGAGGTGACTTACGCAGTAGGTGATAATAGAGAAACTGATAGTGTGTTTTCATCTAGTTTAACCTTGGGGGAAAGAATGAATTTATTTAATACAAAGGCTAAATATTTTGATAGAAATTCCGCTGTAAATCCAGCGGGTGGTGTTAATAGAATTAGAGTGACATTTGACCCTGTGAATAATCCTGGTAAATGGCATGATGATAATACAATAGTTATTTTATGTGATAAAAATAGTTTAAATAGTTTAACTATTGGTCAAATGATTACATTCCAAAATCCAACGTTAAATAAAGATATTAATTTAATTAGTGGGGTAACAAATTCGTATGGTAATCAAGCGATAACAGGATTTACATCAACAGGGATGACTCAATTTACTCTTTCATATGCTGACCCTAATCCTTATGCGGTTTCATCTTTGCAGACTATTTATAATGTTAAATTAACAGGTTCAACAGAAATTAGTGGGACAACAACAGGGTATGATGATTATCACAAATTCCCAATGGATTTAGAATATTTCCAAGTCATGACAGGTATGACAGTTTCTGAATTTACAGGACATTGTGGAACAATAATACCTAATTCATTAAATCAAAGGTTTATTTCAAATCAAATGTATCTTCAATATTGGTTTAATGGTGGTGTTTATACATCAAGATGTTGGGGAGGATGTTATACTAAAAACTGTACTCAACCATTCCCAATATTAAAAAGACCAATAGATTATATAAGAGACCCGGAACAACAATGTATTTTAATTTTAAACAGAGGTGTTGACCCTAACGTCCCAAGAGTAAACATCAAATATGACTTAAATATTTTATTTGGTAAACCTTTAGGGACAGACCCTTCGTTAATAATCCAAGGTAATTATAAAATGAATTATCCTATTCAGGGTAGATTTAAAAATGTTAGTCATGATGAAAATAATCTACCAACTAATTTATCTACAGATTTATATTCGGGGGAAAAATTATATTTTAACACATTTAGTTTTACCCCTAACATTGGTGCGTCAGGATTTACCTCTTTTACGTCCACACTATTTAGTTATTATTCTAGATTAGATAATCAAGCGTCAAATTACACACCAAGCTGTCCTGGCCCTCAAGAAGGACTACAATATCCTTATCCTGTTTCTAATGGCGCGAGTGTGAATTCTACTTATGGTTTAAGAGTTAGGGCTCAGAATGATTTCACAAAGGAATGGAGTTCTCCTGTAATTGTACCTCAATATTGGTATCCTAGTTCGCCAGACTGTATATCTTATAACCCGGTAAGTAATGGTGATGGTTCTGATACAACAAAAAATAGAGGGTATTATGTGAATGAAATAGTTGAAGGAGGGTCATTGGCTTACATACAATTTTACTTACCTTGGCCAACCGATGGAGCTAGTAGTTATTGGTATGGTAATTATTACGCACCAATATATAATACTACAGGTAATACATTAACTTATAATTTAACATCAGGAGCCAATAACCGAAAAATGGTTATGAGGTCGGATAGATTACCAACATCAACAAATGTTCAACAAAGTTGTTGTAATGGGTTTGCTCTACAACATAATTCATCTTTTGTGATGTATGATATACCTGACGAAGGTTTAATAGGTATTGAAACAACTGTCTCGGCCGCTTCAACAGGTGGTGGAGGAGCTGGTTTAGATATTAAGGAGGAAAATAAAAATTTCACGAGTACTGTAATTGATTCATTTAATTGTCAAGATTCAGTTCCTTTAGGTTGTTATGAGAGTGATGGTCAAGGAGGTATTAAAATTAATCCTGGTAGTGATTGTAGAACATATGATGGTGAAACAATATTTAAAGGTGGTTGTTATATTGTTGTTACAACTGTTTTTTTATCATTAATTCGAGATTTTGGATTAATGACTGAATGGATATCTAGAAGTAGCATTAATCTTGGTGCATGTAGAAATGTGTGGTCTCATATATTTGCAAATAATTGGATAAATGGTACCCTATACGCGTATTCATTCCATAATGATGTGAGTTTTAGTAGTCCATTTGGAAATCAACCAAATCAACCAAATAGTGAGTTTTGTACAGATACATTAGTGTTACACCCAACTAATAATTTTTATTATAGAAGTAGCCCATACCAAGATTCAACAGGTTCTTTTGTTGGTAAAAAGAGATATGCGACAACCGGTATTTTTGGAGGAACTTATGAAGGGGATAACCAATATTGGTTATTTACCCCAACAACTTTAATGGATTTAGGACCAAGAAGCTCTTATTTACAAGAATTGGTTATGTCTGATGCGTATGATGGTTATGTTGCTAATAGATTGGCAACAACTACGTATGGTAATGTTACTGAAATATTAAATTTATTAATTATTAGTAGATTAATAAACCAAAGTTTTATTCAGCAGATGTTACAATTTTTGGTTGGGTCAAATATTACGGCTTATTTTAGTCGTGTAAAATATAAGGTTGATGGGGATTATGCTCAATTAATTTCAATTAATTCAGAACTTGGTGTGGCACCTTTTGAGTCGGCAAACTATCCTGATAATCCACCTCCTCAACAAAGTCCTGTTTATTGGAATGGATTTGATACCGATAGTGCGGTTATAGGCATTTTCTTTAGTTCAGATACTCAAACTAGAGATTTTATTACACCAAAAAGAACTATTGTTGATGATGAAGTTCCGGTAGGAACACCTTGTGGTTTTAGTTATTTTGATGCCTTTAGTCAAGAAGTACCATTTTATCAATGGAAAATTGAAACTACTAATGTAATATTTGGTAATGAAGATAATGGATGGAATACAAGTCCAATAATTAATGGTGGGTTTCTTTCTAATAAATACCAATCAATGGATAGAACAGACCAAGTAACCCCACCACCTCCAGGTTCAAGATATTTTAAAGGTACCGCAGTTAATTCATCAAAAAATCAATATTACAAAGGTTATATATACGCGGTAAATAGCCTTGGACAGATAGATGAAGATGTTGCAAATTGGGATAGAAATAATCCGGCACAAGAATCGGTAACAGTAGGTGCACCATTTTATTTTTACTTTGGTTTAAAGAAAGGAGCGTCAGCTTTTGATAGGTTTACAACTAAATGGATTGATACCACAACATTTATAAATTAATTATGGGTAATAGAATAGATACAAGAGTAATTTTAGGTTCGTTAAGGTATAAATCGGCACCAGATACTAATCTGATGTTTAATGTACCATTAGTTCAAACTGCTCAATTAAATGTTGAATTTGATAGAAATATTGATGTGAATTTAGAACAGGTGTTTGATGATGAAAGACAAAAATCTGATATATTTAGACCGACATGTAAATTCTCAATATTATTTAGTAATTCATATACTGGTTCTACAAATTATGTTCCATTAGAAAATAATTTATATTATGTAAATGAGATTGTTGCGGCAAGATTAAACTGTCCTATTAATCCTCTTATTATGTGGTCAGGATTTCCTCAATATCATGAATTTGATTTTATTAGAAGTGATTATAATGTTTCGGGTTATACTCAACTACCCAATAATCATATTGATTTTGTATCAAAAAGTGCTTCAACATATAATTGGAATCATTTTATAAGTTATCCTTTTGAAAATGTTTATAATCAACAATTAGAGGCGATTGAAAAAAAAACAACTCAAACATTAATTTGGACAGCGTCGGCCGGTATACCATTTGTTATTGAAAATGATGAAAATAATGGTCAAAATATTGTTGGATTTAGGTGTCCTGTTAAACATGGGTTAAGTGCGGGTGAATCAGTTAAGTTAAATTTTTCATATAATAATATTGACACTTTTGAGGTATATTCATTAGGTGATGGTTTTGATGGTAGTGATTTATATATATTCAATATTTTTAATGTTGGTTTTACCGGATTAACATTTGATGATGGTGTTGAGGGTACGTTTAAAAGAGTTGTTAATCCTGATGATGCTGCCGATACTACGTCATCATATTACGTTAGAAAACATAAGATTTTAACTAATGTTGATGATGCGGTTTTAGTTAACGCAGGATTTGACCAAAATATTTTTGGTATTAAGAAAAAATATGAAAGTAGTGGGTATACACCTAACAGAATTGCTAGAGTATCAATAAAAGAAGGTTCTCAAAATTATACATTATCTTTTAGTAAAGACATTAAAATAAATCCATTATTGGATAACTTACAAAGACCAATAACTGAATTATTTTTCACAACTATTTGGAAAGGTTATTTTGGATTAACTTTAGGGAGACCTAAAGGTGCGGGATTAGGGTTTTATGGTTTAAAGAAGGGTTATGAATTTAATTTACCTTTAGACCCCACAGATAAATTACCATCTTTTTGGTGGAGAGATAGTAACTCAAACTCCAATACTAATTTTCCATTAGGAACTTATCAAACACCGTTGGGCGTAAAGTTAAATGGTCAAAAAATTGATTTTACATATGTTTTACCATTAAAAGAAGGTGATACTTTAGATGGAGATTTTTGTGAATGGAATAATTTTGAACAAACTGAAAGAGTTATTTCAACATTGTATCATAAAATAACATATAATCCGGAAGTGTTTAATATAGGCACACCAAAACCAGCGGGGGTAAATATGTCTAAAGGAAATCCTTATGGGTATTATTATCAACCTCATCATGGATTGAGTATAAGAGCTTTTTCAACATATATTGAAGAAGGTAATAAAAAAAATGTTGTTGATGTTCCAAATTATGCGTATTTCTCATCAAGTAAAGATTCTTTTCTATGGAAAGACTTATACACATATGGTTATATTGATTCTGATAATATTGGGGTTAATTACCCATTTTTAAATGGTGTTCATTATCCAAATAATACAATTATTTTTAGAATTATACCGGAAGGAACTAATTATAGTGAACAAAACATAACAGCAGAACCAATAATAGACGATTGTGAGTAATAAATTTACATTTGTAATACCTAACGATGAGCAGTACATTCTTTTACCGATTGAGCTGAAATGGGATATGTATGGACAAGAAGATAGTATTGAACTTTATGAGGAAGACGTTATTGAGGACATAATTGGGATTGCTGAAGATTTTGAATTGTTAAGATTTTCACATAAACCATATGATAATGATACTAAAACTGATGTTAAATATGATTTTCATTTTTATAGTGGTAATCCTACAAATGTAACAACGGCAACTAACAATGATTGGGTGACTAGTTATTTACCTGAAGGTTTTACTAAAACAGAGATTTATTACTTTGAAAAACCTTTTACCAAATCGTTTTTCAAATTAGATTTTTATGATACAATGGATGGTAAATCTCAAACTAATTATTTTACAATAATTATACCGGTTCAACAGGGGTTTACAGAGTTGGCTAACTTATCACCATATATACCGGATGTTTTAATTAAAAAACCATCGTATAAATTAGATTTTGTTGGTGATAAAGAAGGGTTTTTTATTTATTGGTTGAAAAATATTAAGTTTTATAATATAACTACTTTCTATATGAGTGCTAAATTTTTTGATGGGAGATTAGGTGTGTATGTTAAAATGATGAAAGTACCTCAAATTCCCCCAACAATAACAAGTGCTTTCCAATTTGAGTCAAAATATTTCTATTACAAAGTTAATTTAGATTATGTTAATAAAACCTATGAAATCTTGGATGATTTAAATGTTAGGGTCGGAACAACAAGTTCCATAAAATGGTATGAATATATTAATCCATAATGAGTGCAAACACATATCGTATAAGAATATCTCCTGAAGTTATTAATGGTGATGTTTTTAAAGTTAGTTATATCGGAGACTCATATCTTGACCAACAAAAGATTCCATTTTGTTGTGACATTTATACTAGAGAAGTAACCAAATATATTGATGGGTCTGCTTACGTATATTCATCAATGACTCAAATATTAACGGGAGCGACAGGAACAACAGCAACTTCTAATATTTCAAAGGCAACACTCAAACGAGGTACATCATTATTAACCGGAATGACAATTCCAATATTAATTACTGAAAATACTGTGGACGTTGGGTATTATTCTGTCTTTGATGGAATGATTATTCAACAAGAGGTTATGACTAACTTTTTGTTTTCGGCCAATACAACTGATGCGTATACTTACAATTTTTATAATACTTCAGATGTTGAATTTAAAAAATATTTAGCATTCTCGTCTTATGAGATTGATTGGGGTGATGGAACACCAAAACAAACGGTTACAAATGTTAGTCCTAATTTTTATTCACACACCTATTCACAGGCAAGTCCTAATAGTGGGTTTACTATTAGTATGTCAGGTATGAGTCCGTGGGGTTCTAATGTAGTAAAGAAAACAGTCACAGTACCATTTACAAATTTGACAATATTAGACCCTAAAGGAACAACTTGTTTTACTCCTATGGGTGGTAGTTGGTCGGCAACACCAATTTGTTATGATTTTATTTATAGTGGTGATGCTAGTTGTCAAACATATAAAAGCGGAATTAATCCTTATTTAACAGTACCGTTAGTTGTTAGTGGATATACTCAATCATCAGTTGCTGATTTAAGAGTTTATGGTAAAAAATCTACTTTAGTTGATGGGTACTATAATCAAGGTGTTCAGATAACAGGTACAACAGGAGTTGTGGGTACATATTGGGGTGGAAAAACAAGTGGTCCTAAATTATATACTGGATATACAATAAATGGTGTTGATTACTATGATTACAGTGATGGAACAACACTCTTTGTTGTTAGTGGTGTAACACCAATAGATACGATTTGTGAACCAATTGTAAAAAATGAAGCATTATTAAATGTAATTGATGAGCCAGAAGTTCAATCCAATGTATTTATAGAGAGGGGAAAAGTTTCCGGATTAGAATCAATAGAAAGATTAGGGGAAGTAGATAATTTAGGTGACCTTGAAAAATATGGTTACAAATTTTTTAACATAATAAAAATAGATTAAAATAATAATATGGCAACAGGAACATACGGTACAATAAGACCCGCAGATGTATCACCGGAAGATGTGGACATCATTCTTAATTATACACCATCAAGAGATGAAACAGATAATTTTGTTTTAACAAAATTAGATGCGGTATCAATATTAAGACCTTATTTTAATAATCAACAAACAAGTTCAAGCCCAAACCCTAATGTAGAAATATTAGGTGGATTATATAATTTAAGACTGCCTGCTGAACAATTTAATCAATTGGGTATCTACACCTTATATATTAGACCAGCGGAGATTAGAACGAGTATTTTAGATTGTGGTGTGTTATCATCATTACCTAACGTAAAAGGAATTATAATTGATTTGAACGATGTACCATCTCAATTTAGAAATAAATTTGTTAATCAAGGTTTAGTTGGTTTTAGAATTGAGTATTTAAACTCTGATGGAACAAAAATACCTAATTTCTTTAGAATTGTAACATCATCATTCTTTTGTGAACCGGTTGTTCAAAATTTAACAAATACATCTCAAAAAGCAATCAGATATAGATATACTGATAATAATACAAATATAATCTTTTGTACGGTTTCTCCGTCGTCATCACCGACAAATAAACCAAACGCAACACCATATATTGGACAGCCAAATCAAAATATTATAATGTCTAATACCTTTTTTAATCCTATTACTCTTGATATTGAAATTGCTGACCAAGATTTCTCAACATTGGCTATTGCTCTTTATGGTAATCAAACTAAATCTATGGATGATGGTATCTACACAATCTACGACACCAATAATAACATTTACCAACAATATAACTTATACGAAATTAGAGACCAATTTAATACGTTGTTATACGAAGTTAGACAAAATAGAGGTGATAATATTGATTTTAGTAAAAACTTTACAAACATAACTGAATAATGGCGTTACAAAAATTTACATGTCCTCCACAAGGTCCATCCGGTGCAAGTTCATTCTCTGATGATTTAGTTGGTTTCCAATTAGTCACGGGGGGTGGTTTGACGCAGGGCAATTTTGAATTTGCAACTTCTTTTAATGAAAAAACTAATAGAACTTTTAGTACCGGTACATTTTCAGACCCAATTAATTTAGAAGGTTTAGGTTTAGAAACTAATATTCAGTCAAGAGCAATTTTTGAAAATAACTTTAAAGTTTATCCTAATTTTGATTTAAGTCAGATTACAAATTTCACTCAATACGGTTCTTTAGTGAAAAGACTATCAACTTCGGTTGAGGTAATTATCTCTAAATTTCCTGCGGCTCTTGAGGCGACTATTATGGGTGAAAACTATGTTAAAGGTGAAACCGCAACAAATATAACCTACAATCAAATTGATAATCAGACTAGTTTTGATTTAGATGTTTCTCGTTTAAGAAATCCATTTGCGATTGATTTTACAATTAATGCAACTAGAAATCTTGCGTTAAAAGAAATTGAAGTGTCGTCGTTAAGAGACATGACAGTTCAATATGCTTATTATAGTTTATACTATGGTGGTAATGGTTATAACGTTACGGCAATTGTTCCAACAACATCAATAACGTCAGGGACTTTAAATATAACTGTTAGTGGAAACCCATTTCCAAATCAATCAATCACGTTTGATGATTTAGTTATTAGACCAAATGATTATCAAGTTAATAGAATTTTTAATGAAGATTTAGATGAGGTTGAAAATTTCTTATTGAATAGAAATGTTACACCAAAATATACAGCTAGTTTTAATGTACCAAGAGATGCTGAAGACGGAAGTTATTTTACTTCTCAAGAGTTTGTTACGTTCCCATTGTATGGGTCGTGGAATCTTGATATAGTAACAAACGCGTTCACTAATTATTTAATTCAATTAAACGATATTGGAGTATCTTTAGATGGATACAAAACAAATATTATTGCAAGATTTTTATCT
>Ga0181351_1000361_pt1 | contig 12652 bp, 16 predicted proteins | sample Su13VDMM15SD_FD_170485 | JGI IMG/M metagenome (GOLD analysis project Ga0181351, IMG submission 170485) | Freshwater viral communities from Lake Michigan, USA - Su13.VD.MM15.S.D | ecosystem: Environmental > Aquatic > Freshwater > Lake | place: USA: Michigan | collected 2013-07-16 | reverse complement strand
AGAAAGTAAAGTTTGTAGACCCTACAGCAACAATTTTGTATTGCTGCCCTGCAATAAAAGAACCTGCAGAAGTCAAATAACCGTGAGCGTTTTGTGTAACTGTAACCGTGGTACTGCCAGCACTTACGGTAAACGGGTTAGCCCCTAAAGCAGCCGTATCTGTTGGAGACCATCTACCAGCACCCCATCCTGTACTTGTAGTATATGTATCGTTACCTACTGGGTATTCGTATTGAACAGTTACTGTTCCACCACCTGTTGCTGTAGATGTTGCCGTTGCACTGGCTGTTATTTCGTATTGCAAATTGCTATTTTGTTTTGTAACTGCATACTCACCAGAGATAGTTAGGCCGCCAACAGTAGCAGTGCTGGTTATAATTACATAGTCCCCGATGCTTGGAGAAATACCACTAACTGCATCGTTTACGGTTACTGTAGCAGAGCCGTTTGTTGTACCTAAAGAGTTTGCACTTAAAGTAGTTGTTGTGTTGCCACTACCGTTTAGCAATAAAGGGGTTATGTTGTTGTACTCGCCTCCCTGCTCAATGTAGTATTTTTTACTTGTACCAACACCCAATAAATTAGAGCCAGCTAAAGTACCCCAATTCCAAAGTGCTCGGCAAATACCAAGAAAAGTATTGTTAGAAAGGCGTGTCCACCCACCAATCTTTTCAGCGTTGCCAGAACGAAAACGAACTTTATCGCAATCAAACCAACCGCCTTCGTTGGTGTAGCTAGTACCCTCTTTGTTTATACCGGGTTTAAAGACAAGTTTTTGTAATGGCATACGGGTTAACCCTAAGCGTAGACGCGTGTTCCTAATTTATCGATGATAAGCGCTTGACGGCGTGGTGTCATGTCTTTTGTGTTAGGTACGCTGATATGCGTCCACCTGTCAAACTCACGGATTATTTGGTCGTAACCAATGTCAGAAGCAATTACAGCCTTAACAACTTCGTCAGGAGTCATGCCCGGCACACGAATGTCAGCAGCGCAAGCCATGCGGTGTTGGCTGGAGTCTTTAGAACCAACGGCATCATTCACAGCTTTGCTACGAAAAGCCGAGTTAATCATTACAGGCTTACCACCTATAACCGTCTTAACTTCTTCAAGAAACGCAGCCAAGCGAACAAGATTTGCCATTTCAGCAGCGTTTGGAGTGTTATCGAACTGACGGTGATCCGTGTGCGTAAGTTCTTCAAGAGTAAAATGTTCACTTAGCTGCATCTTTTTCTTTCGATTTCATGTCCATAATCTTCTCAAGGGTGCGACCGCCAAAATAGAACGACATAATCAGCATACCCCACTGACCAAGCAGCTCTACATAAGGTTGATGCACATTTATGTTAAAAGCACTACCAACACCAAATACTGTATAAACAATCAAAATAAAGACAAGCGTCATAGGACGAATGTTTTTAGACATCCAGCTATCACTAGACATGTCTGCTTCGTGTCGTTTAGTAAGTTCTTGGGCTTCAATGTTATCGGCGTTAAGTTCAGCTAACCTGCCTTCTTGTTGCATCTGCAACAGTTCTTTTTGAGCCTTTGCTTTAGCTTCAGGGTCAGGAACAAACTTATCTAGGACTTTCATCCCAACATCAAACAGTGCCATTAGCGGTAACATATTATCTCCATATACCCCAAGTACATTCATAAGCAATCCAAGCAGCAAATATGTAACAGAGCAACATTACGCTTTTCATAACCCGCCTGTCGTGTTGTTCTAAATACCTATCTTGCCGTTCTTCCCACAGTTTTCTTGCTTTAATACCTTGTATTTCATCCCAAGCATGACTGCCGTATTTCTTAGTAATCTGCTCTTGAATCTTTGCTTCTGACTGCCGTGCTATTAAAAGTCTTTGCCACTCGTCTACTGCTTCAATAATCGTTGCATTATCAGGATTAACTTGCCTAGCTTTTTTTCTTGACTCAGTTCTTTCTTTTGCCGCCTTATCCGCTACTGCTAAAACACCGTCAATTGCCTTACTAAGTTCTTCAGATGCCTTTACCGACTCATTAAGAGTCTTTGTGACCTGTTTCGTGCCATCTATAATTCCAAACGGATCGGGCATGACTCACTATTTGCACCTTATGTTTTCATAATGTACGCAAGGGCGTAGTACGGTGGCAAGTTAGCGTTTGTGCCAGAAACACCTTCTGTGCTGTTTCCTACGGTAATTCCTGTTACGGCTGTTACAGTAGTGTTGTTACTATTTGTTCTTGTTTGGATTGGTATACCGCCACCGCTTACAGTGTCGCTATATAACGCAAGGTTAGTTAAAGTATGTGCGTGACCTGGATCTGTAACAGTTGCTGTATGGGTGTGGCTAACTACAACGGCATTTGCAGAACCACCCGTAGCCGCAACAGCATAAGTAGAACCAGCACCAACAACAAAACGATCACGCAAATCTGGGGTTCCGCTAGTACCGTCACATATTAACCAACCACTTGGGATAGTTGCAATCGACCCAGACCACAAAGAAATAATACCCGTAGGAATAATATCCCGAACAAAAGCGGTGGTGGCAATTTGCGTTGTATCGGTGGCAACTGCGGCAGTTGGCGCTAGTGGGGTTCCAGTAAAAGTCGGAGAACCCGCAAATACTAAAGCGCCTGTACCCGTTTCATCTGTTACGGCAGCCAATAGGTTTGCTGAAGATGGGGTGCCTAAAAACGTAGCAACGCCAGTCCCCAAAGAAGTTATACCTGTGCCGCCAGAAGCTGGCAATAAAGCGTTTGTTAGAGAAACTATTTGAGCGTTACTAATAGCGATTGCCGTTGTGCCACTAGTCTGAATAGCCATTGCCCCAGTAGTATCTGTAATGACGTTTAGTGCCGTTGCCGCTGTGGTTCCAGCATTGAGTGTAGTTGCCATATTAAGTCCTTAAGCTGCTGAAGTAGAAGCCAACAAGTAATAAACAGTGCCGCTGATATTAACAGCAATTTTATTAGTTACAACGTTACTTACAGATGCCGATACCGCTGTAGAAGCCAAAGCATTGCCAGTAACCGTTGGAAAAGTAATAGTCGGCGTACCAGCAATGGCAGGAGCAGCTAAAGTTAGCGTGCCGCTTGTATCACCAGAAATTGTAAATTGACCCATGATTTGTCCTTAAGTCTTGATAATAAAGTTAATACCGAGGTAAGGCGGTAAGTTAGCGTTTGTGCCAGAAACACCTTCTGTACTGTTTGTAGTTGCTACTGAAATACCTGTTGTGTTAGTTGCTGTATTTCGTGATGCTGACAAATAAGGGTTACCACCAACAAAACCAAAGACTTCACCGCCTCCTGGTGTGTAAACTCCTGAGTGTAAATGTCCTGGGTCTGTAACGGTAGAAGTTGCAGTATGTGTGTGAGATACAACAACAGCATCTGCAGAGCCGCCTGTTGCGCCCACGGTTGTACCATACGGCATACGGTTTGTATAGTTTGGCAGGTTAAACGTAGTAGACCCATCACCAACACCAAAGGTTGTGCTAATTACCGCAAAAAGTGCGGCGTATGTTGTTCTATTCACCGCAGTGCCATTACACAGTAAAAACCCTGATGGCGCAGTGCCTGTAGGCCACATAACCAAACCGCCTGTTGGCACGCCGTTAGCCAGCACAAAAGCTGTGGTTGCTATTTGGGTGGTATTGGTTCCTGCAGTTGCAGTCGGTGCTAGTGGGGTGCCAGTAAACGTAGGGGAAACTGAAGAAATAGCACCCGAAAATACGCCTGTAGTACCCGTTAAAGCACCCGTTAAAGCCGTTGTACCCGCTACAACTAAGTTACCGTTTACGTTAAAGTTGCCAGCCGACCCTGTCTGGGAGGAGAAAAAGTTAGTCCCGTCACAATATACTTGGGCAGTAGTGCCGTTAGGGATAGTAACAACGGAGCCTGTAACCCCACCGATAGTGATAGCAAAGCCGCCAGTAGTGTTGTTAAATATGACGTAGAGCTTTTCTACCAGTGGGCAGATAATCTGACGAATAGCTGAGTTAGTCCCAGTAGCCACCAAAACCGCATTGCGAGCCTCATCCGATACGCCGTTAAAACTTGTTAATGTGTAGTCGGCGTTGACCATAGTGATAGTTTGAACGCCGGTAATAGCCTGTTCAAGTATGGTGCCAAGGTTATTATTGGTCGTAGTACCCCACGTCCCGGACTGATCGCCGTTACCAATAAGCTCTATTTTAAGCGAGGGTGAGAAGCTAGATGCCATGTTTTATCCTTTATGGGTAGCTGTTATCAACTTTAGTCCAGACTACCGATTGCCCATTATTAATGCTTGTCCAAGTGCCCGATTCCGTGTTGTTAACCCCTACCCAAACAGCCGCCTGGTCGTCATTAATTTTAAACCAGCCACGTGGGAATGGTTCGTCCAATAATACCAAGTTTTCGGTTATTTGACCAGTAAAAGACGCTATTACAGTTATTGCATCGGCTGGATAGATGTTCTCTGAAACCAAGCCTGCAAAGGCGGCTACTACTGTTTGGGTGTCGGCTAGGGTAGTATTTTCGGTTATAGCTGAGTTGTGAATCTTAATACCTATGCTGCTATCTTCAGCCGTTAACGCCTCGGAAAGACTGGCTACAAAAGAAGCTAAAACAGACTCAACATCAGCTAAATCGGTGTTTTCTGTAATAACTGCCGTAAAGCTAGCTACTACCGTTGGAGAATCGGCGGCGTCAAAATTTTCAAATACTACGCTGGCAAAATTGGCTATTACGGTTTGGGCATTATCTAGGGTTATGGCTTCGAATATGTCTCCAAAAGCAGTGCGCAACACAATAGAAGCATCTTCCAAAGTAGCAGCTTCGGTAATAGCTGCAGCAAAAATATTTAAACCCGTTAACGTGTCCGCTAAATCTGTGCTTTCAGTAATATCTGCAGCAAAAGTGGGTAAACCTAAAGCAGAGTCTACTAGAGTTGAATCTTCTGTTATGCTGCTTAAAAAATCAGCGTTTGCACTGGGGCTGTCTGCTAGAGTTGAATCTTCTGTTATGCTGCTTAAAAAATCAGCGTTTGCACTGGGGCTATCTGCTAGAGTTGAATTTTCTGTTATAGAGACAAGAATTGCGGGCGCATAAAAAATAAATATTGCGCCTTGTCTTCCTGAAGAATATGAATAAATACCACCACTTGTATCTACAGGGCCTCCACTACCTCCACCACCATAGTTTCCACCAGCAACTGAAGGGTTTACTGGACTACCCCCTGCACCACCACCACCACCAATTGTATTTTGGATATCAACACCACCACCACCACTAGCACCGCTTTGAGCGCCGTTACCACCTCCACCACCACCACCACCTTTTGTACCTGTTGTAGCTGCTGCACCACCACCTGTACCAGCAGCATTATTACCTCCCGCACCACCTCCAGATATTGTTCCAATCCCTCCTGCGGTTCCACCACCATTACCACCACCACCGCCACCAGAAAAAGTAAGAAGACTAGTAGTTCCAAGACCAGCGCCGCCTACTCCACCATCACCTCCAGGTCCACCAGCGCCTCCACCACCACCGCCACCGTAAGCGGTTATCGGTGCGGTACCAAACGCTCCAGCACCGCCTGCCCCACCATTAAATGTTGTTCCTGTACCGCCTGTACCCCCTACCGAAGTTGGGGTTGTATTTGTTGTTCCAATTCCACCACCACCTGCTGTATATGTTCCAGAACTAAAAGAAGTAGTTCCACCAGCAGTTAAAGAACCGCCAGCACCAATACTAAAGCTAACTGTGTTTCCGGGCGATGCTACAAAGTTTGACGTAGTTGTATATCCACCACCACCACCACCTGCGCCACCTGCTCGGTTAAATCCAGAACTTGCGGCTTGACGACCACTACCTCCCCCGCCAAGTAAATATATGTTGTTGTTTGTACTGTTCCAATCAGATGGGACTGTCCAACTGGTTCCTGTTGTTAATAAATAGGCTTTGTTGGTTGTGCCATCTATAAAAGCAATACCGTTGTTATTACCGCCATTGGTAGAGTTTGCGCCAGCATATACAAGGTAAGGGTTTGCGGCCCCCAGAGTGTAGCTAAAGTTAATGTCGGTAAACGACATATAGTCAAGGTTAGTTTGACTACCGCCATAGGTAATCGTTCTTTGTGTTCCTACAGACGATGAATTTACTGTTACCACATTACCGCTTGTACCTGTAACAGTCCAGTTTGTAATGGTTTGATTTGAACCACCAAATGTAATTGTGTGTGCAACAGTTTTTGTGCTAGAAATTGTTGTAAATGTATTAGCACCATTAATTGTTGTTGTAGATATTCCTGTTGTGCCACCAATATTTAATGTGCCATAAGTTAAGCCGCCACCAGTAAATGCTCTGGCAGTTGTCGTCGTATCAGTTAAATTAATAGTGGAACTTGCACCACTAAAAGTTAATCCTGTTGTTGTTGAAAAACTCCAAACAGTACCAGTACTGCTTAAATTAATTGTGGAAGTACCTAGTGTGATTGTTCTGGTGGTTGAGTTGTTTGAATCAAAAGTAGTGCAGGTTAGGTTGTTGTTACTGGTATTAAATGTTCCGTGAGTTGTATTAATAGTATTAGAACTAGAAAAATTATCGGCTAACGAAACAGTGCTACTTATTGCCTGCACAACAATTGGTTGGGTAAAACTTCTTCCGTTACTGGTAATTGATTGTGTGGTGCTCCTACCAGATAAACTTATACTTCCAGTTCCGGTTAACGTTGTTGTTGTCCCAAGAGTAATGCTTCCATAAATATTTGGAGTATTTGAGCTTGTTGCCAGCGTCATAGCGCCGGTTTTGGTGATACTAAGTGTGCCTATATTCCAATCTGCGTTTACTGTAATTGTGCCGGTAACTGATCCGGTGTTATCAAATTCCACTGTGTCTTGAGCTAATGGAAAGTTAGCTAAGGCAGGCGAGCCACCGCTTGACGTTGCCCAGGCTGTGGCCGACCAGTTTTGTGCTCCTGCTAAGTTCCAATAGACAGTCTTTGGCGTGTCAAACGTAATGTTACTGTTACCACCGCAATTACCAAGACTTGTTCCTGTTAAAGCCGAACCAGCAAAAGTAATATCCCTAAAGTCTGCATTTGATATACTTCTAGTAGTAGAAGTAATTGTTCTTGTGGTGCCGTATGCTGTGCTCCGTAAAAAAATTCTTCTTATTACACTTGCCGTGGAAAGGTTTACAGTAGTAAAAGTTTGGTTTGCACCTAAACTAAACGTACAAATACCTGTGCCGGTACTTGCTGTAAAATTTAATGTAGTAATTATATTTGCGGCGTTAATTGTAACTGCACTTAAACCAGTTCCATTAATATTTAATGTAGTTATTGTGTTCGCACCATTAATGGTGGCACTCGAACCACCATTTAAATTTATTATGTTGTACGTTAAACCGCCGCCAGTAAATGGATTTGGGCTGCCAGTTAAAGTAATAGTGGACGATGCGGCGCTAAGAGTAAAGTTGGTTGTTGTCTGTACGTTCCACGCAGTAATAATTCCAGAACAATTAAATGTTGTGGTTCCAAGTGTTAATGACCTTACAGAGGATCCAGATGTAGTAAAATTACTAACACCACCGCTTGACGTAACTGTTTGGTTATTTGTATTTACCGCCCCAGCTAGTAAATTAAATCCACTGGCTCCTGATAAGGTAAGAGCGTCTTGTAACGTCCAACCACCACCCACACCGTTAAACTGAAAAATGCTAAATGATTTTCCTGCGGTGGTAATTGTCTTACCTGTAGTGGTTGCTGCCCAAGTTATCGTTCCCGTGTATGTAACCGTTAAATTTGCGGAAACTAAGGTCATACTGCCATATATAGACCACGCCGAAGAGCCGGCTAAGGTCATCACGCCATCAAGCGCGCCACCGGCGCCGCCAAAACTTATATCTCTACATACCGCACCAGTTGAAATGGTTACAGTAAATGCGCCTGTCCCGGTGTTAGAGCCTGCGTCAAAAATAACGTCGTCAGCAAGCGTAGGAGCAGACGCACCGCCGGCACCGCCAGATGTAGCAGACCAGTTGGCTGTGCTTGCGCTGGTCCAAGTTCCTGTGCCAGCTCTCCAGTATCTAGTGGCCATTACTCACCTACGGGTGGAATAAAATTAGTTCCGTCCCATGTATACCCAATGTCGCAAAATGGGACTTCTACTAGCGTACAACCCGCTGGTGGTGTATCTGTCGGCTCGGCGACAATAAGGTTTACTACTACGTTATCTGAGTTAATTACTGCGCATGTGGTCATGTATCCCCCTATTGTCGGTTATCTATTAATGTCCAAACGGTGGATTCAGAATTATCTATAGTACCCCACCCAAAGCACTGTGTAACGTCTGCAACGTTAATTTGTTCGGCTGCGCTAACGTTGTATACTAGAATGGTAGTGTTTGAGTCGTTTAAGGTTATGGATTCTGCCACTTCTCCGTAAAAAGCAATGGATGCCGCAGCACTATCTGCCGCTGTTAAACTTTCAGAAATAGATGAACTAAACGCAGCAATTACCGCTTCTAAGTCTGTTATTGAGCTAATAATTTCTGTAGCATCTGCGTTATGGATACGTAAAGCGCTGAAAAAATCCTCTGCAGTAAATGCTTCTAAAATATTAACCGTATACGTTTCTCCTGTAACAGGCAATGTAGAAAAAGGCGCCTGAGCAAAAGCTGCGTATCCAAACATTAATTTTTACCTTCTGCAAATACGTTTACAAAAACAGTGTTGTCTTCTAATGCTTCAATTTCATGCCATTCACCAGCAGGTAAATTTAAAGGCTGACTATCTTTAGTAATTGTGTAACTACGCCCTTCAAGACTTACTAAACACGACCCTGCATTACACATAGTTGCGTGTGAATAAGAATGACCATGGCTGGGCAAACCTTCGCCTTTATTTACGTGAAACACATTTAACTGTGCACCATCGTAAGTAAAACTATGTTTAGGGGCTGCGGCTATCATGCAGTTTGTGTTCCAGTTGTTTGTGGTTGCTCGGAACTAGGTGGCGGTGGCGGTACATACGGTGTCCATGCGTTCCAAACATCTACACACAAATTAGCCCATGCAGGTAAAACTGTAATGGGTTCGTTTGGCGGCTTTGATCCGTCAGGATTATTTTCAAATTCAATCCATCCAGCGGTATCTTTCCATTGCAAAGCATGAACATCTGATGGAATGTTGCATTGAGTTAAATCTAATGGTAAAGGTGCATACGCTTTTACTACACCATCTACATAAACAGTGTTATCACTAGGAATAATTGTAAGTTTCATTTAGTTCTCCAAAATCATATTTTGTGTTTGAGGTGCTACACCTGCCGCTGCCAGTAATACACGCTGTCCTACTTCGTTGGACTTCACCATTTCGTTGCGAAATGACTCAACTGCCGCACTTGTGCCTCGTTGTTGTTGGCTGTTCTCAATCATTAACATTGGCAACCACGCCATAGAGCAACCCCATTCCTCAACCTCTTTACCAGTATTAGGATTAGTTCCAGCAATCTTCATAAACCACGCACACTCTAATTGTCTGCAAGGTTTAAATCCGTCAAGTGGGCAGTTAGCTTTAGATTCTATTTTCATTAGTTTTTAGAACAAAGAATAATGTCAATGTATTGCACGGCTAGATTAATTGCTGTGCCTGTAAATGTACCACCTCCGTGAGTGTGCGAACCGCCACCACCTGTTGAGCCTGTTGGGTTTGGTGTACTACCAATTCCTGATGGTCCAACGGAAATAGTGTCAAAGCCATAAGCAACAAAACATCCACCAGTTGTAACGCTATATGGTGATGGATGAGTATGACTAGGTATTTCTGAGGTAGAAAGTGTTGTTGCACCGCTTGTGCCTACTGAGCCACTAACTGCTTGACTTGCAAAAGCTGTAGTAAACGCAACTGAACCACCTGTTCCAGCGCCTGTACCCGATACCACTCTTAATGCTTTGTTGTTCTCAGTGGTTACTTGTGTCCATCCAGTCGGTGCGGCGGCTTGGTAAAACAGTATAACTGAACCCGAAGGAACTGAAGGCGCTGCCCAAGAAGGAGCAACGCCAGTACCGTTTGATAAAAGCACATTTCCAGCAGTTCCCGGGTTATTGCTAGACCATACTGCAGACCCAGAAGGGTAAGTAACAAACACGTTAACCGTGCCGCTAAATGTAACTGCAGAACCAGAGTTACTAGATGATAAAATTGTTGTACGAGTTAAAGTTGGCCCCGTAGTTGAATACGTGCCAACACCGACTTCAAAGTTTCCAGAAGCGTCTGTGGCTGAGTAGTAAGTTGTGTTTGTATTACCAATAACAGCAAAAGACTGGAAGCCAGTTACAGAGCCGCTTAAAGTAAAACTTACGGTTGTATTGGCTGTTCCGGTTTCTTGTACTCTATCTGCTAGGACAAGAGCCATGTTAGGCTCCTATTAACTAGTGGCTGTGGTTGTGTAAGTAACAGCCAAAGAGTCTCCGCTTGTTACAGTTTTAAAACCGCCAGTAAATGCACCAACAGAATACAAAACACCTGTAGTTGTATCTTTAGTAGCAGTACCAGTTGCGCCACCGTTAATAAAACAACCGCCAACGCTTCCAGAAGAAGTCATTGCAAACGTAACTGCTGTACCTGTCTTAGATGTTACGTTAGATGGTGAAGTACCTGAAGAAGTTGCAGCTGTCCAAGTAATTGATTGGCGATTACCAGTATATGTAGGAGCATTAGCCAAACCAACTTCAACCCAACCAGCGTGTGTAGCCATTGTATCAGCGGCAAGGAAAGTACCAATTAAGTTAGCTGTACCTGTACCTGAACCAACGCCTGTAGCAACAAACACAATACCCACAGTATTTGCAGATGCGCCAATTGATGTAAATGAAGTAGTACCAACAGTAAGAATTTGGTATGTTGCGCCTGTTACAAAAGCACCAGCGGTTACAGTTGTACCCGTATAACCTACAAGACCTAAATAGTTAACGCCAGAAGCTGTACCACCAGCTGTACCTGTAGCACCAAAGTAAAAGTCAAATAAAGACTGTTTACCAATGGAAGTAACCACATTTTTAACAGTGTCTTCCCATTTTAAGTTGCCATCTGCATCGTAGCATTTAACTTCATAAAAACCTTGAATACCCAAAGTTTCATCATGGGCTGCGCCACGGGTTATTGATGCGCTTGCGCTGTCACCAAAATTTGATAATTCATTGCTCATAATTGCTCCTTAGTTAGTAAAACGAATAATTGCGTTTGTAGAGTTATTCGTAGGAAAAGTTATTGTAAATGTGTTTGTAGCAGTTTTATCTGACCCAAAACTTAATACTGCAACAGCAGAACCAGTAGTGCTATTGTAGATTAAAGCCCCTGCTGTAGTAAAGGACGCAGGAGTCCAAACTGCAGGGGCAAAAGACAAATAGGCTGTTTGGGTTAGGTTGTCAGACGCAGGTGGAATAACAGTCAACACTTTACCTGTAGCTGTATACCCGGTACCGGTAATTTCGTTAGTTGCGCTGTAAGCCGTAGTGTTTGGACCAATATCCGCAAACGACGTATATAGCGCAATTTTATAGGTGTAAGGGGTGCCAACTGCAAAGTTCTCTAAAGCACTTAAACAGTTCTTTTTAAATATCGTGCACTGCCCTTGTTGAATAGCCATTATGGGTTAACCTTAATCTTAGCTTGCCCATCACGGTACGCATCACCACGCTCCAGACCAGTACCAAGACGATTAAGCTGCATGAGGGCTTCTTGGTATTTTTCCTCGTAGTACTTAACCAAATCAGCCTCGCCCTTCATAAAGAGTATTGCTTCCCGCATAGACCCATAAAGTAGCACTGGGTCGTAGTTATCGCCAAGCCAGCTAGTGCCTTCAGAGTTATCAGCCACACTTACGGCTACAGAAAAACCAGAGCCAGAACCGCCTATGTATGTGTTAGAGCACGATAGTGCATCCCCAACCGTATAAAACGAACCGCCATGACACAGCTCAACGGAAGTTATTGTTTGTCCAGAAACTGTTATGTTTGCAACAGCTCCAGAACCTGACCCGCCCGTTAAAGGTACGTTATTGTAGTTGCCGTTGGTGTACAAAGAACCCCCCGTAACAGCGCCAAAAACCGAAATAACACCTTGAACAATAGACACGGGGTAATAGAAATAGTGCATCTCTACGTTATAGTTACTACTAGGTGTTGGCCCTACAATAAGCGACAATTCATTAGTATTAGTGTACTGAGAACCAAACAAAGCGTAATACTTAGGTAGCCCAGTAGATGTAGGCGTTGGATAGGCTTCACGAATAAAGTTAACATCTTTGTTAAGCAAGTAGCTGTAAGCGCCATCTCCATCAATAACCGCCATTGAATACGTAGCTAAATAATCATCTGGCAAAGACAAATACTTATTACCGGAACTAAAGGTGCCTGTTACGTTCCTACGTAGCGGTGGGAGTTGAACTGAGTTATAGATGCGCTCTTCGGCTTCTTTAACAAAAGTCGGTATGTTGTTTACAAAGAGCGATTCCGTATTCTCAGAATAGTCTTGTATTGCTTGGTAAAGTTGAACGTAGTTCATTTGGGTTTAGCCTACTAGCACATTGGCCCGCGAGCCATACGCCCTTTAGTAGCGGCTCCATTACCACGGGTTTCAACACCGTCTGTTTTAACGCCTTTACCAACGCTTTTGCTAAT
>Ga0181351_1000359_pt1 | contig 12687 bp, 17 predicted proteins | sample Su13VDMM15SD_FD_170485 | JGI IMG/M metagenome (GOLD analysis project Ga0181351, IMG submission 170485) | Freshwater viral communities from Lake Michigan, USA - Su13.VD.MM15.S.D | ecosystem: Environmental > Aquatic > Freshwater > Lake | place: USA: Michigan | collected 2013-07-16 | reverse complement strand
ATCCTTTACAGTTACTGCACTTTCGTGGATTTCTATCGTTGCCATGATTTTTACCTATCCGCCCCAATGCCCTTGATTGGGTACAGGATTAGTGTCGCATAATGGACAGACTAAGCAAGCACATTCTTATAACGAAATGGTAACAATTCTCCCTCATCAATCATCGTGTCGATGGTGCGAACTAAATCAAGCGTAAAGTCGTCCATATAGAGTAAATGACCCATCCTTATTTATAGGCACTAGCATGGGACTAACGCGGTCGCCATGTGTTTCTATGACTGCCACGCTCATTTGCCAATTAGCGCTTCCAGCCTTTAAATAAGAGGCTTTTTTCTTGTCCATGACATTTCCTGCCTCTAAGCCCCACAAAGTCCTGTATGAGGCTCCTATGCCCTCTGTGAATGCGCTAACGCCTGCCCTGTGAGTGTGACCACAGACCACAGACTTGCCGAACTTCTTAGCCAACCCAAGAGCTGTAAGTCCAGCATTAGAGTTCATTGATCCTTCATCGCCATGGACTAAGACCCATCCCTTATGAAACTCGAATGGTCTTTTATGGAAGCGGATTCCGAGTCCAGCAAAGTCCATAAACTTTGCGTATTCCAGTTCTGGTAATCCGATGAGGCTAGGTGCGCGTAATAGTGTGTGGTATAGGCGGTCTGTGTGATTGCTCCGAGTGACATCTGTTGTGCCGAGCTCATAGAGAATATCCTGCGCAAGGCTTCTGTCAGCATCTAGCGTACCTTCCCACTCCAACTTAGTGCCTTGAGCCCAGCGCGACTGAGACTGCATATCAAGTTCATCACCTGTATTTAGGATGAGGTCAAACTTTTCCCGCTTTACTAACTTGATAAGATTCTTTACAGCTGCTTCGTGATGGTACGGGATTTGTAAATCCGATATAACAAGATAGCGGGCTTTAGTCATCGTCCTCATCTTCGTAGTTGCCAAACTTTTCTGGATCGACAGGAGATGGCAATATCCATGCAGGATAAGATTGAGGCTCAGAAATCATAAACAGAGCAACACTGTCTGCAAAGCCTGCTTTCTTTAGAGAGCGATAATACTCATAAATCCCTATGCAGTAAGCATCGAGAGCTGAGTAACCTTGATCCTCTAAAGCCTTAGTTGCTTTTCTTGCCATGGCACAATGTTACCTGTCTAGTAAGATGTTGTAGATTTCATCGACCCGCGAGTTGAGTCTTTTAATCTCAGACAACAAATGCGTAATGACATAACCTGACAGGCCACCGATGATTGCCAGTGTTGCTAGGTATAGCGTGAAGAAGTCAGATTGTGTCACTTTTTAGGACTCGCATAACCAAAGACACCAGATAGCACAGCCCAAAGGATTGCTCGGTAATCTGCTGCAAAGTTGGTAGAAGCCCAAGCTGCCAAAAATGCTCCAGCAGCTAAGTACGCAGGATGCTTGATGTTCTTCATTAGTTTCCGCCTAACATAGGTATCGAATAAAACTCACCCAGTAAGTCAGCTTCTTTCTTAAAACTGACATGCATGTGGTGAGTGTGTTTGTTAGCCCCTGTGTATTTGCGCCACTTCCAGTTAAGGATAGGAGACGCAATCCTGCCGTTAAAAATAATGTACGAGATGCGTTTTTCTGCCTTAGACTTGCAACTGATTCGAAGTTGATCTGCAAGGTCTGGCATGATATGCGGTTTGACTCCTGCACCAAATAGGTCTGCGTCAAGGTCAATGGCACGAACCCAGCCCTGCTCATCTGGATTATGATCAGACTTGCGAGCAGCGTGTCTGGTATCACCGATCCAACCATCCGATGTGCGGTCACGATCTGGGAATGAGTCATCGACCTGCTCCCTTAACTGTGAAGCAGCTTTAGAAAGTCTTGGTTTCATGGTGCAACAGGAAACTCCGCTGCATCTGCGATGCCACCTTGTGCTGGTAAGTCGCGTAATGCTTGACGATAAGCAGCCCACTTGACTTTGTCAGTTGGCGTATCTGTATGCATCGCCCAATCTGATGCAGCTAGTTTGGCATTACGCCATAACCTAATCTGTTCCCATTTTTGCTCATTAGTTGCATCTGGGAACATTGAGTTAAATTGAAAAGTCATTATGCCACCTCATAGTAAAAATAGCCTTCAAGTCTGTCAGTTGAACCCCAAGTCCACGGAATTGTTGCTGTTAAAGTTCTGGTAATATTTATGTAAGTAGTATTGGCTTCGGTAACTCTGAAATAAGCATTACTTCCTGCTAACTCAAAAGTACCACCAGCAGTTACTACACCTGTATCAACATATAAAGCAGTACCATTCTGATTCCCTCTTTTGGTTGAACCTACTGGCAAAGAAAAATGTGCATCTCCAGTAATCGAGCTTGTGCTTCCTAAATCAACGTCAATGTGAACAAAAATAAGATTTCCTACTCGTTGATATTCTGCCGCGACTGTGCCGTTACCAAGTGTTAGATTTGTAAAAGTTGGTGTATATGAAGTAATTGCGCCTTCATACTTTAATCCTGTTGCAGCAGATGAATCCGCTACAAGGTATAGATTATTTGCACCAACTGCAAGGCGGGCATCTACTGTTGTGAAAGTAAATAGATCGCCTTTAGTAGTCAATGGGCTATCGGCTGCATCTGAGGCAAAGAATATGGCCACGCCTGTGCTAGTAAAGTAGAGCTGTCCGCTGTCATATTGCTTCAAAGCCAGGGTAGAGCTAGTGCTAACTGTTGCTGTGCCTGCCGTGACTGTGCAGACACCTGCTCCCACATTTTGTATCTCTACTGTATCGCCAGCTGCAAAGAGTGCTGTATTAACTGTGATGGTTGTGGCACTTGCGCTGTTCATCTGTACGACTGTTCCAGCATCAGCAGCTACTAAGACATAACTAGCAGTCTTAGCAGTCGTTGATCCACCGCCCATTGCTGTTTGTTGCAGCGATGTCATTTGGGCAGCAGTCAGCACCTGCCCAGTGGTGAACGTCTGTTTAGCCATCTTATCTCCTAGTAACTAAGTACGGATGTATCAAGGATACCCCATATTGTTGAGTCAAGCAGGAAGCCATCGGTTATGGGTTCCATTGTCAAGAAATTGCTCACCCATGAATTAGGGGTAATGTCGTGGCTCATGCCTTGTATTTGTAGAGTCTTTGTAATCGTGTCGCCATTAGGTTGAATGTTTGAAATAGTGACAGGAGAAAGAAAATCCATGCTCAAAGCAGCTGTAACGCCTGCTGTGTAATTGGCAGTCATAAGATCAAGGGTCATGGAGTCAATGCGAAGGTCTGTGTCTTTACGACTTGCGACATAAAGCTGTGCCACATCAAGGGCATCTGCGTCAGTTTCCATGATTAGGTTATTAGAATTGACGCTATGCAAGAAATAAGTATCCACGCTTGCAGTATCTGTAGAAGTCTGGGTTGTGCCACCAGCGCGAGTTATATTGGCTGAGTTAATTATGAGCTTATCATCTAGAGCAAATTTAAGGTTCGCGTAATCAATGTCACCTGTCTGATTAAAGACTGTAGGAGTACCGCCTGCTGTTTGAATAGTTTCGGTGCGGCTCTTAAAGATAGCGTTGCCCGCGCCATCCATATAAAAAGCCCCTAGCTCGCTAAACTCTGCCACGCGGATAGCCTGTAGTGCTGTTCGAGTTGTGCCAGTGTCTGCAATACAGGTTGTGTCACCAATTGAGATAGAACGCATTGATAATGGCCAATCAACTTGGTCAAGAATCTTATCTATCCGAGTGCCTGTGTCTTGACCCAGAACTCCACCTGTAACAGTTTCGATATAGGCAAGGTTAAGAATCTTAAAGGCATCAAAAGCCTGCACTGTCACATAGCCAATCTCTTGGCCTACAGGATAAGTATATCTATACTCTGAGATGTAGCCACTAAACAGGCTATAGGTAGTAGCACCATAAGTAGCTGTAATTTGTATCTTGCGTAAAGGCTTGACAAATCCATAAATAGGAGACAGCGTGTTAGTGGGATTGAAATCCCCATTAGGATCAAGAATCTTGACTGAGGCATTGCCCGTATTGTAAATGTCGTTGATAAGGTCACGCGCCCTGCGTGTGGCAATCTGTGTTGTCTGTGCTGAGTAATCAATAATAATTGCTGCACTATTGGCAAGGACATTAGTACCCAATAAACCTTGATCAAGAATCATGGCCTGTGCATACGCTGGACCATCGCTAAAGTTTATAGTTACGCCTACTGTTGCAGGTAAAGCCATTACACTTCGCCTCGCCATGATCTAGGAGATAAGGCATCTACATTGCCCGCAGCTCTAGACTTGTTAATTGCATCTTGAATAGCTTTTTCTAAATCTTCTTGAGCAACTAATGTTCCTTGTACAGTTGTATTTATTGTAACTCCAACTGGTAATTGAGTGCCAGTGCCATTTGTACCCAATCCAACTGTAGATGGCATAGATGTAGTAGTGCCTCCGTTTGAAGCGATTCCAAGAGATGCATTAGTTGCACCCACAAATGGCACATAACCGCCAAGAGCAGCCTTTTGTGCTGAACCTAAACTATTAAAAGCAGAAGCAGCTGAACCCGCAAAAGATTTAAAATAACCTTCCAATGTATCTAACTGCGACTTGACTGACATAAAGTTCCAGTTTTTGAATATATCATCAAGAGGCTTGATGCTTGCTAAAACAGCAACTAATTCTTTAGTCTTGGCCTGTGCTGCATCAAGAGCCTTTGTGTATTTGTCAATGTCGTCTAAATTCTCAGCATTGATGGCCTTCATAAGTAGTAGGCGTAAGCGATCTTCTTCGCTTATTTTGCCTTTAAGAGCTGCCTCAATCTGAATCTTTTGAATGTCAAAGATTGCCTTTGCCTTAGCCAATTTTAATGCATCTTGCTGGGATTTTAATGTCTTTTTATTGGTTGCCAGCATATCTGCTTGCTGCTTTTTAGCAGCAGCGGCTGCCCTCATCTCTGCCTGATTTCTGGCATAGGTTCCTGCTGGACTCTTTGAGCGATTAGTTAATGGCTTTTTATTCATTGGAATTAAGCCATACTTAAACTCGACTCCGCTTGTTGCCTCCTCAAAAAGTTTGGGGGAAATTATAGTTGCCAAAATCTTGCTAAACAAATCAATTTTGCCAATTGCTTTGTCTATATTTCCATTACCCGCAAACAAAGTAAAATTATCAATCAACGCGCCGCCAATAGTCTCAGAAGCGTTTGCTGCTGCCACCCTGAGTTTGTCTAGTTTTCCAGAATAAGTGTCAGCTGCTAAAGCTGCTTGACCACTAGAAATCTTTGCAATTCTAGCCAAGACTTCTTCAAATGACATTGCGCTAAGTTGAGTTTTACTTAAACCTAATCCATATTTCTGCAAGCCTTTTGTATTGCCCGCGTATGCCCTTGCAATATCATCCGTTACAGAGACAACATCGACACCACTTTGCGCGCTAAGGTCAAGAGCAGTCCTTAATAACTCTTGTGACTTACGATAATCTCCAGTCGTGGTAATTAACTTTTGATAAGCAGGACGAAGAAGATCATCAAGAACGCCATATTGCTTTTCTAAGTCCGCTATGAATGTCTTGACTGCTGGATCAGCAAAGGCGAGACCAAGATTGTTAAGAGTACGAGAAAGAACCTTTGCCGCTTTATCATCGGCAATAAAAGCATTGACTGCTTGCTTACTGTATTGCGCTAAGGCTCTTGCTGAGAAGGCAATGCCAAATCCTTTAGCAACATTGGCAATGCTTTTAGTTAGCTTTGCTGCTGCTGTGTCAGCCTGCTTGAATGCCTTCTTGCCAGTAAATTCTGCTGCAATGTCAATGACTACATTACTCATGCTGACTCCCTTACACTACTGACAGTTGCTCGCTTATTGAACTTGACCCTAGTGTTTTCAATAGCTTGCATAATGTTAGCAAGTTGCTTTCCTTCATCTTGATCCCACGCACGAAAAATTGCACGACCTCGCATGTCACCTCTTGAGCCAGCGTTTTTACGACCATACAGCGCGCCTTGCTGGACAAACCTAGCCCCAGCTTGCGGATTATTGGATTTGCTTCTTGGGTCTCCGTTGGGGTTCTTGCGACCAGCAGTCTCATAAATTGCACCTGCTGCTGTTAAGTTTCTTACACGAAACAAAGAACGAAATCCTTTAGAGTTAGGCTTGCCATAGCCAGTGCGATACACAATACCGCGCTTAATTACAGCTGCATTGTAAAGCGGGAACATACGCAAACGACCTTCTGTGTTAAAGGTTCTAAACATAGAAGTCTTAGCAGTAATCTGCCGACCCTGAGCCTTATCATTCCAGTTATAAAGATTATTAGGAGCCATCGAAGGAATAAATCCTCTGGCATCTTTTTGGATTACTTTAAGAGACTTAGTAATCTCGGCAGTTAATTCTTTAGCCAAGTCTGGAGCATAGGCATTGAGAGCCTTACGGAGTGCGATTACGCCCTTTACTTCTACTGGCATCGCTGGACTCCTTTGCTTCATCTCTAAGACCCTGCAACAAGGCTTGAAGCATTATTGGGTCTAACTCTAGTAACTGCTGTGGCGCGATCCCCAACCTAATGCTAAGTCTAGCAATAAGGTAAGTGAATGGATGATCGCGCGTTAAGACAAAGGGTCGGAGTCTAACACCTCAACACTTTTTAGAGTGCTAATGAAAGTCTCTAACCTTGCATCTACTGGCTCACCTAACCGCTTACAAACTTCATGAGATAAAAAATATATTTGAGTCTGACGCTCTTCTTCACGAAAAGCCTTATGGAACCCCATGTTGTAGTGCTGTTCGAATAAGTATTCGATGATCGGAGTTACTTCCCCTTGCACTACTTTTCCATCCACAAATGTAATTTTTAACTGTGCCATGATTTGCCCCTTTGTTTAGTTGTTTAGAATGAACCTGTTGTTGTTACTGTGATTGCACCTGAGACCTGAAAAGTCAAAGACTGCATTCCTAGATCGCCTACGCCGCCTGAGCCAATTGGAGTAATAGAATCAACTAACATTAGGCCACTGTAAAATGGGTTAGCTGCTGACCCTGCTACTGCTGAATTAAGAGCGCACTTGAAGTATGCATTAGTTGCGAACAATGTGTTCATTGTTTGTAGAACAGCAGAAGCTGCATCATCATTGATCAGGTCTACAGTAATCGAATTTGTCTGGAGGCCTGCAACGTAACGTCTCCCTGTATCGCCCATTGCTGTGGTTTCCAAGCTATCGACTGAGCGAGTCAATGTAAAATTTGTTACGAACGCACTGAGATCGATTGAGGCAGGGTCTGTTGTTCCTACTTTGAAACCGACTTTATTTGTTAAGCCTTGAGCCATTTTTATTCCTCATCTTTCTTAGTAACTGGTTTTGGTGCTGTTGCAGCTTGACCGATTCGCACGAGCCAATCTGCGTTTGCCTTGTCGTTATCGGACATAATTAACTCCAACTTGTTAGTATTGATACGGACATCTCGCAGCTGAGAAGGTCTCCCGATGCAGCATTGAGAACGCTAGGTGCGCTGATTGCGCTTACATTATAGGTCAAAGAAGATGCATTAAGTTTAGTAAATACTCCCACTACAAAATCTTCTATCCCGTTAAGATTACCTTCATTGTCAAAAAGCGGGCATGTAATAATTATCTTAAAATTAGCGAGAGGACTAATTGAGATTTGTGAATTATTATTGGGGGTTAAATACGGATTGTCTGGGCTGACAATAACCGAATTGGCCAAGACTGTTGCTGGAGGAAATGCAAAGGTCTGCCATTTAGAGTTATCGACTAGAGCTGTGGCAAGTGTCGTTCTGAGTGTGGTAATAGCAACTGGCATGGCCTACCCGATAAGCGATCTAGGGTCTAACGCATGTGAAATCAATCCCCGTACCTTTGCCAAGAGTTGCGCTGACATTCTGTACGGGGAAGGCTGGAAATCGACAAGGTTACTGCCTGAAAGGGTCGCAGTACGCGCTTGCCAGATTTCTACAGATACCATAAGAGCTGCATTCTGTACTGCTTCGTCTAGAGTCCAGTCGGTCGTAGTATCACCAGTGACTGTGCCAAAAGGAGAAAGTGTATTCTTGTCTGTTGCTGTTGCAGCACTAATTGTATAAGTAATTGAATAGTCACCGACCTCTGTTAATGTCTTTGTGCCATTCCATGCTGTTCCAGAATTAGTAATAACTACTGAGTCTCCCACAATAAAGTCTGGGGCTTCCTCAAAATAAAGTGTTGCTGTTGTTGTTGTTTTAGAATGTGCTATTGCAAAACCTTTTTTAGCCCATAACATTGGAATTAACACTGCATCTGCTGCATCGCATACAGATTGTAGGGTGGCATCTGCATACAAAGTACCGACTCCGAGAGTGCTACGGAGTTCTGCAACTGTTGTAAGTGCCATTCCCATTCCTTTCTAAAGACTCTGGGGAGTAGAGGGCTACTACTCCCCAGAGCGACTTAGTGTGGCTTACGCCTTGTTATTCTTGAATGCGCCTGCGCCGACCTTAGTTGCAATAGCACCAAAGCCATAGTAACCAATCGTTACCTGACCTGTAGCTGTTGTTTCTGCGCGTAGGCGGAAGGTTGGTGACTCGTACCATGTATACGCATCTGGGTTCACAATGAGGATTGATCCGTCTGTGTCTGTGCCTGATGCTGTGTTTGGTGTTACATACAAATTCAAGCCCGCTACATTCCCCTGTAGTGCTGTTGGTGTTACTGCACCGCCAGCATTTTGAGGTTGTGAAGCTGTGTAAATTGGGCGACCAGAATCGTTAAGTGTCATAATGTTTGACCATTGTGATGTATTAACAATCATGTTACGAGCAAATGGGTTTGCTAGTCCAAGTGTTGCGTTATAGACAGAAGCTGCACCGCGAGCAACAACTCCGAGAAGTTCTGCTGCTGTTGGGTAAGTAACTGTTGTTGTTGCATCAAGTGATGCGCCTGTAATGATTGCTGCGTTCACTGCTGCATCTGTTGCCTTTGCGTAAGCAGAAGCCATGTTGCGAACGAGTTCATCAAAGAAAGCTGGAGATGTACGATCTAAAAGTTCGACAGAGAATGTCTGTTGTCCTGCGTACTTCTTAACAGTTACTGATAGGAAGTCTGATGTCATATCTGTGTCTGAGAAAGCATTACCTTGTGCTGTTTCCGCAACAGTTGGCATTGCTGTGATTTTTGGAATCTCAAATGTCATACCTGCATCTGGAAGCACTCCACGAGTAATAGCTTCAATTGATGGGCGGATTGTTGTTCCAAGTGGGTTGATAATTTCTGACAACTGGCGTGTTGGAACAAGTCCAGGGTTATTAACTGTGCTATCTGCTGCTAATAGGTATTGACGAGCTGACTCATCACCTAATGCTGCGCGTATTGATTGCTCTGCATACTTAGCAGCTGTCAATTCGATGCGTGGATTTGTGTATGACATTGCTGAAACAGTTGGGCGAGCAGCTTCAACCGCTTGTGCTTCAACTGGTGTTGCTTCGACTGCTGGAGTGGTATTTTCCACGGAGGCTGTCTCGCTTTCTGTTGGTTGGGTTATTTCTTCTACATCGGATTCTTCCGCTGCAATATCAGTAACCTGAGCAGATTTGAATGCTGGGTCGGTTACTAAACTTACTTCGACCAAACGAGCGGCGGATACATAAGTCACGCCGTCCTTGATCTTAGACTTCAGGACTTCTGCCCCGATTGACAGACCGCTTTGCAATCCTTCTTCTGCAAGGATTAAAGCTTCTGTGCCACGCTGTGAGCGACTTACAGAAAATACTGCATTGATTGCATCTTCTGTTTCTGAATAGTCAAGCATTTTACCTAGAGGTTTTTTATTGTCATGCTGACTTAAAAGACGAATAGAACTAGCATCTGCAATCTCAATTGATCCAGATTGAAAAATAACTTTGCCCATATTTGTTGATCCTGCTTCGACATTAAGAGGCACAATCTTGCCAGAGATAGTTCTATTGGCTGCGTCTGCTGTTAGTCCAGCTGAGAAGGTAATTATTTGATTCATTGCATACCATAGTTTCCATTAGGTGTTAGGTCAGTCATTCCCATAGCCTGCTCTGGAGTAATCAGGTTGAGGCTAAGTAATTTTTCAATTACTGCTAGTTCTTGCAGTGGGTCTGTGCGCAAGAAGTTCTTATCAATGTCAAATAGTACGACATTACCACGAGCAGTAATGTCATCCATTGACAGGCGATCTTCAATCGCTGAAATAAATGGCTGTAAGGATAGTGTTAAAAACTGCTTGCGCTCATCTTGCACATTGGCATAAGTCATAGAACTATTGGCATCTGCTGACACATAATAGGCAGGTACATTACAAAGGCGAGCAATTTCAGTGGCAAGTCCGAAAATAGCGTCTGAGTACATCATTTCTTTAGGTGAGAATGAAACTGGAGAGTATTCTAAAGTTGAAGTCAAATAAGCAGTTGATCTGTTATTTCTAGCACTTTTGAAAGCGGAGAGCAATCCTTGAACTTCTTTAGGATCAAGGTCAGCTCCATTGTTACGAATTATTCCAGTCGGCATTGGTTGAGATGCTGAAACTGCGCTTGCTTTTTGAACATCGATAGCTGCGCGTATTGTTGAAGTTCCAGTGTTAAGAATGCCATCAGTTAGATTTTGGAAAGTAATTAAACTGCCTAATCCGTCCATCGGTAAAGTCGTTCCATCGACTGCGTAAGATTTTACAAAAACATTATCTTTATCTAGTGTTGCAGTTACTCGGCTATTAGCAATCCACTCAAAACGAGATGGTCGTCCATCCTCTGCATAAACCTCGACTACTTTCCAGAATGCTTGCCCATAAAATAGAAGTGAATCAACTGTGTAAGCAATAGTTACTGATCGTGGTTGAGAATATGAAGGTTGGTCAAGCCAGAGAGGACTGCCTAACATTTCTCCCGTTGATTTTTTATGCAACATTAAAGGAATTGTGCCGATTGTTCCCGCTAAAAGGTTTCTGCATCTAGCTAATGCTGGAACAGACATTGCTTCTGTTCTGCCGACATAAGCGAACTGAAAAGGCATAGCATAAGGTGAATACTCCCCAAGAACTTGAGGAGCAGACTGAGCTTCTAATAGAGGCTTAGACTGAAGACCAAATGTTTGCAAGATGCGACCCATAGACATAAAGTGTAGCATTTGTCAAGTAATTAGACAACACGCTAATGCGTGTCTAAGTATAAATCTGAGGCTTAGGTGCTGGGAGCATTAACTTGCTAACTACCATTGCAAGTCCAATAGGTGCTGAAATATCGCCTGCTGATTTGCGCCTAATCAATCTCCACGAAGAATCGTTGGTTTTAGCAGCTGTGTTTGTAAATTGCTCAATTAAATCCTTTTGACCATTATGAACAACCCTAAGATTAGTCATACCTTCTAACAAGTCTCCACAGGCTTTGTAAAATTGCTGTCCGCTGACATCCTCGACCATAACGCCACTTTGAGCAAGCCTGTCCGCAATAGTTTGTGTTGCGTAACGATCAAAGCAGACTGTGCGAGGTCTGTACAAATCGCACCAGCCTTTTATGGCAGCCGCCATCTTTAATTCATCGATTGCTACTTGAGAGCTGAATGTCTCTAGGATTCCAATGCCAATCCGCCCATCTGGGAGAAGTTGGCCTGCGACTAATGATCCGTTCCTGCGAGACGGACTGACATCGAAACCAAATATAGTATAAGCCCCAACAGACATTTCAAGAGTGCTATCTGAGCTGTTTTCCAAAACCTCAGTGCTAAACGGGCAGGACAAACTGGTTATCCATTGACAAAGGGTTTCGGTTCTCGCTGCATCCTGAGTGGATGTTGCAATGGTCTCCTCAATAGCTTCTTCCGTAATTAAATATCCAAGCGAAGGATTAGCCATTGCCCAAGCCTTACGATCCCAGATGTCACAGAAGTCAGGAGCTGAGTACTCGTAATAGCCTAAAGACTTAGGCGGGTAGTGCTTGCAAGACTCATGTAAATCATTAAGCACTTTTGAGAATGCATCGCCTGCATTGCTAGTAAATAGACGCTGGGAATTGACTCTGGCCAAGGTTACGCTTTTAGCAGCGTCCATTGCCGCTTCCGACACCTCACGCAACTCATCAATCCATAAGTAGTCACACGACATGCCTCTAGCACCATCGCTAGTTGCAGCGCGTACTTCTAACTGAGCACCAGAAGCCAAGATGATTTTTTCATCCCCGTTAGTTCGCCTAATGCCCTTCTTAATGTCTCCATCTTTAAGTTGCAATCTTAAGAAGTCATTCCGCTCAATAATGTCAGCCATTATGTTAAATGACTTCATTGCCATTGATCTATTAGAGGACATAATCAAGATGTCCTTTTCCCCAAAGCAGAACAAGCCCGCTAAACAGCGCATTCTGGCTAAATGGCTCTTTCCTGATTGTCGGGCAATTAGCAGCAGGTTGCTCTTGCGGACAAATAATCCATTTTTATCAACACGACACATATCATCAAGAATTAACTTCTGCCATGCCAATAAAGGCTGACCAATCTTGTCAGCTAGTTCTGCAATCTCATTTCCGCGAGTTTCTCCCTTGAGAAATGGCGAATGAAGCCTTGGTTTCAAATTCCCCACTAGCTTCTTTTTTGATTTGGTTTTAGTTGTCATTGATTCGGATTAGGTCGGGTCTTAAACGGACTGTCCAGCACCACGCTCGACTCTGTCAGGGAGAGAGAGGCAGGAGAGACATAGGGGTCCTCTCCT
>Ga0181351_1000358_pt1 | contig 12699 bp, 16 predicted proteins | sample Su13VDMM15SD_FD_170485 | JGI IMG/M metagenome (GOLD analysis project Ga0181351, IMG submission 170485) | Freshwater viral communities from Lake Michigan, USA - Su13.VD.MM15.S.D | ecosystem: Environmental > Aquatic > Freshwater > Lake | place: USA: Michigan | collected 2013-07-16 | reverse complement strand
CTACTATTTGATTTTTATTATTAATCCAAAGACCATTATCTTCGTTCATCCATGATGGTGCAAGATTAGGTACTAATCCTAATACAGGTACATTTGACTTCATTGACTCAAGAGGGAAGGTACCAAAAGAACTTGTCTCGTCTACCCATACAGAAAGAAAACAGTCTTGTAAAGCGTCCGCAAATTGTTTTTCGGTTAACCTTCTCATATCTCTGAATGTAATCCATCTATATTGAGGGAACTTAATGTAGAAATTTTTAATGATGTTCGCAGTATCTCTTTGTTCTCTAGTGTGAATAGCAATCATTGGTTTTGGTGGTAATGGTTGTAATCTAAAATTTTCCGAAATGTATGGTGGAATAATATCGATAGATACCCCTCTCATAACATTTGATATGTGTTCTTTTTGTGCCTCAGAAGTTGTTATACATTTGTAGAACCCTAATTGAGCCCAAGTTTGACCTGGTTGTAATGTTTCTAACATATGGTCATATGATTGACATAATACAATTTTACCACAAGGTAATTTTGTGATTTGACTCATAACAAACCCATAAAGTTCAGGAACAATTATAAAATCCTCAGGAGAAACTTCTAAGTTTTGACCTTCGATTGATTGATGAGGTAATTCCATATATTCACTACCTAACCATTCTGAAACACCTGTATAATCTGATTTTTCATGTAACATAATCATATTATATCCTTGTTTTGATAGGGTCACACCTAAACGGTAACTATAAGCAATTGACGCTTTAGCGTTGCCTTTAGTATCTTGAACTAAAAGATAGATTTTTGATTTCTTATCTTTCATATTCTGAATTGATTTTTCTATTTTTTTAATTTGTTCTTGATTCATATTTTTAGTATTTGTTTATTAATTTTTTATTTATCAAACTGTTAAACGCCAGTTTAAATGGTATAGATATCTCATTACTTTTCATACCCAATGTTTCATCAATCTGTTCATTTTCGGTCATTAAAATCTCAATGAGTAGTTTAACCATATCATATTTAACCACACTTATATGGTTTTCAGAAATACCTGTAAAGTTTTCTAATGGGGCTGCGTTTGTAAACGACTCTATTTTGTCTAAATCTAAGTAATAGTGTTCTCCTAATATTTTTAACATGATATAATTTTTTTTAATTTGTCTTCCAATTCTTTAAGAGACTTAATAGTATGGGAAGTATTTATGTTTTTATTATAATCAGTTTCATATTTAATTAATATTTTATCTGACGGATGTTCTAATAATAATGCGGGATTTGCCGTAAGTAAAAGGTCAATTTCGTCCCACATGGAATTAATTGTGTAATTACTATAAAATTTTATTTTTTCTAACTGACACCCAAACTTAGATATAAAAAATAAAGACGCGGGTTTAGATTTACCAATTTCGTCCGAAACAATAATTAAATCATGGTTATCTCGTAATTTTAAATAAAGTTCATTTAAATCATTGAATGTTGAATACTCAGACGATTGAGCGTGACCGAAAACTTCCATTGGGAATTCTTCGTATAAAAAGGAAAATAACTCCTCATCGTTTTGGAATTTAAAATGGTCTTTTAACATTAAACTATTAACGGGCAATATCGTACCATATTCAAACGATTTCTCGTTCTCAATACCGTCAGTTTTATCGATTAAATATTTTTGGTATGTTTGTTCAATCTTCCCAATTGTATTCCTCAAAACCCCATTTATTTCAATACCAATTCTCATTATTCTTCGTATTTTTCTAAAATTTTAGTTATCAACTTATTTCTGACAATATCGTTTTTATCTTTGAATTCAAAAACGGATATGTCTCCACTATCCCTAAATTTTTCGATTACATCCCATAAACCACTCTGAGTTTTATTTTTATATTTATCAGATTGTTCAACATCTCCTGATATGAAAAATTTACTATTAAAACCAATTCTTGTCAATAGAAGTTTCATTTGACTTGGTGTAGCATTTTGACCCTCTTCAAAAATTAAAATTGAATTGTCAATATTCATACCTCTCATAAAAGCCAATGCAAACACTTCAACAATTTCAAGTTCTTTTAATTTTTCTCTAATTTCTTTTCCAATTATTTTATTTAACAAATAATACGATGGAAAAATATAAGGGTCTAATTTTTCCTCAACATTACCAGGTAAACTACCTAACTTTTCTTCAGCCTCAACCGCTGGTCTTACAATAATAATTTTTTCGTAAGGTGTGTTTGGGTCTGAAAGTAAATCAATCGCCGCTTTCATTGTGATATAACTTTTACCTACACCTGCAGGTCCTGAACATACTGTAACTTCACTTGATATTAAAGTATCGTAATATCTTTTTTGTGTTTGAGTTAGAAATTTTTCTTTTGTTTTCTTTTTTAATATTGAACAAATTACTTCTTTTCTTGTTTTATTTTGACCCTCTTCTATTGAAGGGGTTGGTACTGATGATTTTTTTGGTCTTGCACTACCCATCTATTTTATTTTTAATTTTTTATGATTTGTCAACTTTATTAATTTTAATTTGTTTTTCCCAATGTTCAATCATTTCATCCATTAGAGTTTCAAATGTGTATTCAGGTTCCCACCCAAATTCTGTTCTCATTTTAGTTGAATCTCCTTTAAGATATTTTAATTCTTCCGGCCTCATAAATTCCGAATCTTGAACAACATATTGTCTATAATCCAATCCTAATTTTGTGAATACATAATCAATCATTTCTCTAACAGAGTGTGTTACCATTGTTGAAACAACAAAGTCGTCAGGGGTGTGGTGATTTAACATTGAATGCATTGCTTTGACATAATCTTTAGAATGCCCCCAATCTCTGTATGAATCCATATTACCAACAACTAATTTATCTTTTAATCCGTGTTTAATTTCAACAGCGGTTTTAATTACTTTATTTGTTACAAAATTAGAACCTCGTCTTGGTGATTCATGATTAAATAAAATCCCATTAACAGCATGTAATCCATATGATTTTCTATAATTTCTTACTAATGAATATCCACACAATTTAGAACATCCATAAGGTGAAACTGGTGTCATTGGTGTTGTTTCTCTTTGAAAACCATCCCCATCAACTGAATTTCCAAACATTTCTGATGATGATGCTTGATAAAACTTTGCGGTTGGACAACTTCTTCTATACGCTTCTAATATATTTAACACACCATTAGCGTTTGTTTGTAATGTAAATTCTGGAATATCAAAACTAATTCTAACATGGCTTTGTGCTGCTAAATTGTAAATTTCGTCTGGTTGTATTTTATCTAATAATTTTTGTAAATTTGTTTGGTCTAATACATCACCATAATAAACATGCATTTTAGTTTTTATAGTGTCAATACGACTTTGTTGGTTTTCAGGTACTGAATTTCTTCTAATAATACCATGAACTTCATACCCTAAGGACAATAAATATTCTGACAAGTATGAACCGTCCTGACCGTTAATACCTGTAATAAACGCTTTTTTCATATTATTTTTTAAAGATTTGCATTTCTGTTAAATCGGGCCAATCAGTAACCACCCATTTTCTTGGTGGTGTATCTATGGCCGTCTGTAGTTTATTTAATCCCAATTGTGCGGTTTCAGGTGTCATGTAATAATGGAAACCAACAGTATCAATATCTTGGTCTCTCCAAGGTACGTTAGGTAATCTTCCATCGTAAGACATTTTCTTTAATGAAAGATAATCAATTTCATTATCAAGTAAAATAATACCACCTCTACCTAATGAAAGATGTTTTTGATATTGGAAACTAATACACATAAAGGTATTTGGAACATAGCTATTTTTTTCCCACAATACAGCGGCGTCTATAATTTTTTTATCACCATAATTTATTGTATAATACCTTTCCCAATTATCATCTCGCCATTTTCTTTCTAAACCAATTTTTTCAGCCAAAAATGGTACTGATAAATAAGTTCTTTTGGGTACATTAATTCTTGTTTCTTTGGTGTATCTTAAACACAATTCTAATCCGTGTGTACAACTATCAACGGCAACCGCATATTTGGAACCAAAAAATTCCGAAATTTTATTTTCAAAAGTTGAAACTACCTCAAAGTTCATTTTTTATTATTTAAGTAAGTTTTAATGTTATTGTCATCGTTACACCATTTAAGTGCGTATTGTCCGTCTAATGGTCTTGAAAACATTGGGTGGTAGTGTTTAGAACACCCCTCAAAAAAGTAGTGGTTTGCTTGAGTTAATCTTGTTTTATTTAAATCCGTAACCCCTTCAACATTACAACCTCCGTGTAACATATTAGCTGCCCATATTAATGCCTGACCCTTTTTTAATTTTATATTTTTTTCAGAAGCGTTTTTACTTTTTATTAACTCAACTAAAAAATCTTCATATATTTTATAGTTGTGAGCCTCACCACCTTCAATAGTGTCAGGGTGTGGCAAATTAAGATTGTGATATTCATACACAGGCCATTTATGACTTCCTGGTACAATTCTTAAAGTGCCGTTAGTTTCGTCAACATCTTCAAACGCAATCCATACACCAACCATCCAAAGGTGAGGTATTGTGTGAAAATGTATTGTATCACTATGAAGTGGTTGATTACTACCTTTAACAAAATTAATTGTTGAAAATGGGAATGGTGTTTTTCCGTATAAATAACTAAGGGTATTAATAATATTAGGGTGAATTGTTAAATTAGCAATTGAGTCACTATTTCTCCAATATTCAAAAACTCTTTTACTTTCTGTGTATTGAAAATGGTCCGCATGATATTTTGTTTTTTCATCGTCCAATGCACTATACATGTCATTAACTATTGGTGAAATCTCATCATCTGCTAATTCTAAATCTATAACAAGGTAACCATTTTCATTGTAAAATTTACAATCTTCTTTTTGTTTATCAGTTAAATCTGATTTTTCTAATAGTTGGTTGAAAAATGGTGATTCAATCCACGGAATATCCAATGAGTCGTTTGATGGTTTAAAATTATTCATAGTTCATAAGTTTTTGAGCACTTTCTAATATTCGTTTTGAATCTCTTTTTTTAATTGGTTTTGCTGGTGACCCGGCATAAACAGTCCATGGCTCAGTATCTTTAGTAACAACTGAACCCGCTCCAACAATAGACCCTTCACCTAATGTAACACCTGGTAAAACAGTACAATTAACACCTAAAGTTGAGTATCTTTTAAAAATAACAGGTTTATTAAAAACCGTTCTATGTTCTATTGGAACAACCGGTGATATTAAACCTTGCATAAAGTCATCTGTAGCACATACAATTCTACTTCCTGAACCAATATTTGTAAAATCTTCCATAACAATTAATGCTGGTGCACCTCCTATAATTGAAACACTTGGTGCAATGTGAATATAATCACCTAATATCGCTTGTGTTGAAATGTATGTCCACATATCAATGGCAACATGATTACCAATTTCAACTAATTCTGGTCTTGATATTATAGCCATTTCATGAACTCTAACATCTTCACCAATTTTTTTAAATAATTTATTATTTTCCATATTAATTTTCATAATTTATTAAAATAGTACCCCAAGTCCATCCAGAACCAATTGCTGTAAGTAATATTTTATCACCCTTAACAATTTCATTATTTGTTAAAGCTTCGTGTAATGCGATTGGGATAGACGCTCCCGCAATATTACCATACCTATCCATAACTGTTTTTACTTTAGTCATTGGTAAGTTAATATCATTGGCAATTGTCTTTAATATGTTAATACTTGGTTGATGAGGTACTAACATACTAATTTCTTCTATACTTGTATTTGTGTTTAATAAAACCTGATTAATTGAGTCGGGTAATACCGATACCGCTTGTTGCCAAACTTCTTTTGCATTCATAATAAAAGGTTCATTTAACGGTTGTTTGAATCCTGTCATTCCAGTTCCAGAACCATTTGCTTGTAATTCACTATAAATCCAACCATTTTCTGATTTTTCTAATATAACCGCACCTGCACCGTCACCAAAAAAAACAGAATGTCTATCATCCCAATTAGTATTTTTAGAGTACGATTCGGTAGCTATTAATAATATTCTATCACAGGTTCCGCTATCAATCATTGATGATGCAATAGTTAAACCATAAACAAACCCTGAACATACCGCATTTATGTCAAACGCTGGTATATTTTTTTGTAATTTTAATTTTTCATGAATTGTACAAGCAATGGATGGTGATATTTTTTCAGGACTTGATGTTGCAACAATTATCATATCAATATCTTCTTTATTAATATTGGCATTTGATATTGCAGAAACAGCAACTTTATATCCCATTTCAGACACACTTTCGTTTTCGGCAACTCTTCGCTCTTTAATTCCTAATTTTTTGTAAATCCATGCATCAGATGTATCAATTTTTTTTGCAATATCAAAATTACTTACAACTTTAGGTGGTAAATAAGAACTACTACTTTTAATTGATACTTTATATTTTTTCATATTTTATTTCCCCCAAGATTCCCAAACAAAAGGATAATCAAACTTATTTTTAAACCCTTTTAATATTAAATTTTTTTGGATATTATCCCTTCGTTCAATATCATTTTCAATACCCAAATGAAATTGAATTTGTATGTTTTTAAATTTATCAATAATATCACTCTCAATCATATGTTCCATTAATTCATATTCATCACCTTCAATATTAATTTGAAGTAAATCTACTTCATTAATGTTATTATCTGAAAGTATTTTGTCAATAGGTATGGTTTTAATTTGAATTGCCGATTCATCATTTTTGTTAAAATTTGTTGATGAACCATCATTTGAAATATATAAAGTTTTAATTGTGTCATGTTTATCTGTTGACACTCCAACATTTATCACCTTTATTTTTTCATAATTTTTGTATTTTGTAACTAAAAGATTATAAAATTCAGGAGCTGGTTCAACTAATATTATATTAGGAACAATTGGATTATTTTTTTTTAATATTTCATCAATCCACAACCCATGAAATCCACCTAATTCAATAACAACTGAGTCGTTATTTAATACATAATTTAAATTGTGTGTATAATCTCCATTGTCCGCAAACCATTTATTTAAACTTGTAATATCTTGTCGCATCAAATAAAAACTTTGTCAAATTCTTGTCCTTCATAGGGACCAGTTTTATATTCATAAACCAATGTATTATCTTCTAAAATTTCATAATTATGACCTCCTTCTAAAGTAAACGAGGCATCACCAACGTTTAAAATTTCTGTGATTAAAATAGAATTATCTATATCGTAAAAAATACATTTAACACTACCTTGTATTACCACCCAACTTTCTTGGGCAATCACATTTCGGGTTCTTTCTTTCCAAATGTGTTTGTGAGGTTTAAAAGTTGTTCCTTTGGTTAAATTTAATCTTGAACACTGAATAAAATTTTCTTCGGTAACAATATCTTGCCTTCCTGGTTTTATTTCATCTTTTCTAACTATTATGTGTAATAGTTTAGTTTCATCAATTTTAGAGTATATATTTTTCATTTGTTAAAATTTAATCCATTCATTTGGTAATATATCTGAAGAATTATAATGTGTATACGATGTTCCAAACCATTTATTTGGACCAACCACCTTTTTATTTTTATTTTCATTCAAATATGCTCCCCACCAACCAAAAGTACTATTAGATATTATATTATGTTCACACATACTTATGGCGTATAAATCTAAATAATCTTTACCTAAACTAATAAATTGTTTGTTAGGTAAAAAGTCAAACATAGTTTTAATACCATTTAAATCATCACTAAATATTAAATAATTTCTATCAACACCAAGTAAATTAATGGCTGACATGTAATATTCTAAAGATTGTTGAGGGTGACATTCAGGAAAGTTTAAATAATCACCTCTTCTAATATGAATAGAAATTGAATTTTGAACATTTGGTAATCTTGTTAAAATGGTTTGTCTTATATTTTCAGTCGGTTTAAACAAATTGATAATATAATCTTTATTGTTTATAAAATATTTTTCACTTTGAAAATATCCTTCTATTAATAAATTTTCACCTTTATTATAAGTGATTGATTCATAATTAAATGTTATAGGTTCTTTATGTGTTCTATACGGTATTGGTAATTTCTCAATAAAACTTATATTACGTAATAAATTATCGCTATATACGCTATAATCAGGGTCAAACCCTGTTTTTGGACATTCATTACTAATAGGTCTTAAAAACTCATTTGAAAAAATGTAATCAACGTGATTGTCTAACGCCAAACTAATTGATGCCGACAATTTAAACATTACATTACATATACCACCCATGTGATTTGTAGTTACAAAATTCATCCTTAGTTAGTTTTAATAAAAATTAGATTGATGTTATAATTGTACTATAATCAATATTTCTGTTTTCTATATCACTAAAACCAACCATTTGTGTTGCAATTAAAGGATTAAAACAATACATATTGTGACCAGATTGTAATTGTTGGTATATAACATCAATGGGCGCTTTAAATGTTCTCAATGCGTTCAAAACAATTGAAAACATATTTTTATTAATTCCCACACAATGTGTTGCAAATGTATTATGAACTTTAACAACTTTATCATTAACCATTATTGGTTTTGAAGTGTGTACATGATGGTTATGATTTCCACCAAAATAGACCATACCCCAATCGGAAGGAAGATGTTCAAAATAAACATCAATGTCTTTTATATTTTCATTAAAAACACAGTCATCTTCAACTATTAATATTTGTTCATAGTTGTTTTTGATTGATTCTTCAATAATTTGTATATTTGAATAAATTAGTCCAACATTACCTATACTCAAATTTGGATAATTTTCACTTATTGATGAACCATCAATAGCTTCAAAAATTTTAAATTCACCTAAATCGTAATTATTAACTTGGTTGATAAAATTGTGTAATCTATCTTCACGTTTTTTTAAATTAATTAAAAATGTCTTATCAAATCTTTCAAAAAGTTTCATAAAAAATAATATATATAATTAGTGTCTAATATTGTAGTAAACCTCAGGTGCGATTATAAAATTATTCGTTAATGATTTTAATTTAATTAAAAAGTCAAAATCTTCACCGTCTCTATTTTTATCAAATCTAAGATTTTCAAATTTATTTTTATAACAGAAAGATATTCCTACATCACCAAATTGTATGGAGTTACCTCTTGGTAATATAATACCATTGGTATATTTCATTTTCCATATAACAAAATCGTAATCATTATATTTTGTAAATAACGTATGGACATAATTAGAATCTAATGTGTCATCATCATCTAAAAAACCAATCCAATTAGTATCAACCATGTTTAAACCAACATTTCTAACAAGTCCTGAAATACCGTGAACCCAACTACTACCTCCTAATTTTTCTGTTACCACAATTTTTATTCGGTCATCATCAAATTTAAAACCATCAACACCATCGTAAATAATGATACACTTCCAATTTGGGTTTGTTTGACTTAATAATGAATTAACTGCGTTAATTATTGATGGTCTATTTATTGATGGTATTATAAAAGTTATTTTTTTTTCCATTTTTTCAAACAATGATTTTTTGCGTCATAAATTTTTTAATTTAAAGGTATACCAAATTACTATAATGTAAACTAATTTGATTTTTTATCTCACGATAATGTAGTTTTTTAGTTTATCTAAATGTTTTACAACAAATGGGAGTAAATTTTTTTGATAGTCCTGAGTCAGCTTATTTCTTATCTCAGGGTCTTCATTTCTCGTTTGACTTTCATAGTGATAAGAGACCAAACTACCGTCATAATAATTATTATAACCTAATAAAATACATTTTAAATTTAGCTCAACATCCTCAAAACAACTAGCGTAGTTTTCATTAAAAAAGTCACATTTTTCAAATACCGATTTTCGAATCATTAACAACGCTCCTGTACTACCAACAAGTTTTTTAGTGTGTAAGGTATATGAGTAGTAACTTCGTAAATTTAAATGAGAAAATAATAAGGATTGATTTTTATCTACAAATGTGACAATACCATCATGTTGTACCGTATTATCTTCAAAATGAAGTCGACAACCAACTGTTCCTGTTTTAGGGTTATCTTTAAATATTTTTAACATCCCATAAACAACATTATTTAATATTTTAATGTCATTATTACAGAATAAAACAAACTCGTAATCTTTGGTAATATAGTTTTTTACCACATCATTATTTATCTTAGCAAAATTATAATAATCGTATTCTAATAATTTAATATTACCAAAGGGCAATACTTTATTTTTAATCCACTCTTTTTCGGAATCTGATGACCCGGTATCGGCAATAAAAATGTCAAATAGGTCTTTGTTACAATGTTCGTAGAACGAAGACACACAATCAAATAAAAGATTAACTTTACCTTTTGTTGGAATAATAATGGCGACTTTACCAATATTTTTTAATGGTTTTTCTTTAATATTAGGAACATATACCATGGTAGGTTTTAAATCTAATGGTAGTTTATGTCCCCATTTTTCTAAGAACTTAATTTTACTATCAAAAAATTCTTGATTTGGTTGGCCAACCGATTGGTGGGTAATTTCAAAAGAAGACGTTACACCAATTTTAACGCCATCTAAATAATTTGGTAAACAAAATGAATGGTCATAAAAATGAAACTTACCAATTGTTTCGTCAAAGTTATGTTTTATCTTAGTTTTATCAAACGATATAAAAAGCCCATCGATTGTTACGACAGGTATTAAGTGAGGTAGTTTTGATGAATAGTTATTTACCCATTTTTTACTTCCTTCAGGATGGTGATAAACTTGACCAACCATAGTTTGACCCATCCTCTCCCAATACACACCTGATTCAGGAAAATAACAAGAACCCGCCTTACCAATTACACCGAATTCGGGGTTATTAGAAAAATCCTCAATCAGACGTTTACCCCAATCTTTCTCTAACTTAATGTCATTATGACAACATACAACAATATTGTATATTGATTCTGAAATACCTTTATTGTAAAGTTCCGATAATGAATGTTCATTATGGTTAATATATTCTAATATTTGTGCATCTTTAAAACCAACAGTTTGTAACAAATGTTGTCTAAATTTGTCATTATATTCGGAATCTTTATGTGTTGAGTAAATTATTGTTATCATATAAAAAATTCATCGCGGTTAAATCTTCAACCTCGTTAAAATTATGGGGTTCAAATTCTTTTATTGTTCGTTTATTTTCCGCATCCGCACGACCTTTTTCACATTTCTCGACAAACTCTTCTTCGGTTTTACAAAAGTAATGATTTAATTGTGCAATATTATCGTCCCCAAGGTTATTAAAAGGTCCGATAAATGTTTTGTTATTGGTGTCACAAGTCAAAATATATAGAGGGTTATGAACACACATTGTCACAATACCAGATAGTTTTACGATAGATTTAATGTGAGGATTTGTCGAACTCTGGCGTTTAGTGAATCTTTTTAGGACACTTGTTTCGTGGACTATTTTAGAATACCCGTTATTACCAAATAAAACCCAATTAATACCAATTGATGAAAATTGAGAATAATCGGAAATAAAATCTTTAACGTTCCTGTGTTTTTTAAGTACTAAAAATTCGTCAACATCAAAAAACGCTACCCAATCATAGTTATCATAGTTATTTTTAATGAAATGATTATAGGCCTCTCTTTGTTTATTAATACCATCAAACTCTATTTTAACTATGTTAGGGTCTTCAAGTTGGCATCTCCAATCATTTTGATAAATAAAAATATTGTCAAACCCTAATTTTTTATTATAATCGGTCCATTCTTGAATATACCTATCTTCATTTTTTGCAATACAAACTAACGCTACTTTCATATTCTTAGTGAATTTATAATTTTTGTAATAATAAATTACTATTTATATACCAATCTTCGTAAGGTTTATTATAATATAATGGATTTTTATCTAAACATGGAGCGTCCTCAACAACTCTGGTAAACCCATTGTTAGTTAACAGTTCATATAATTTATTTTTCCTATCGTTACCATCACAATATAAATTATGTTCAACTGTGATAAGACCAACAGAACCAACTCTCATATTAGTTGGGTGTGCGTATAAAGTGTTTGTCGGATGTCTCCTAACAGGTATTACATCATTTGGTATTTGGTTACCTCTAAGCATAGAACATATAATTAAATCATTTGACTGATTATTAATCTTAGACTGATTAATCGACTTAATTAACTTATTAAAAAAATCATCCTCATACCCATCATCGTCATTCATAACACAGTAGTAATTTTCATCATTAGGTACGTGATTTTCAAAAAACCAATTTAACGCTGAATGACATCTCACCCAAAACTCACTACCTTTATTAGGACAAACATAATGTTTAATCCAAGGCTCTGTGAAATTAACTTCAAACTTAGCATCATCATCAGTAATAATATGGAGAATTACCCCTTTATCTTTAAGGTGATTAATTATGTCTACAATATTTTCAGGTCTTGCTAGTGAAGTGATTACGTTAAAAGTCATAGATAATTAGTTTTTTTTTAGAAATATAGTTAAATTATCTATAGTATCCATTGTTATTTATTATTAAATTCCAGTCGAGCCAAAACCATTACTCCCTCTGTCTTTTTCGTTTATTTTATTTTGTTGCACCAAATTAACCCATTTCCCATTAACAACAGGACAAAGTACCGCTTGACCTATTTTCATACCT
>Ga0181351_1000356_pt1 | contig 12700 bp, 17 predicted proteins | sample Su13VDMM15SD_FD_170485 | JGI IMG/M metagenome (GOLD analysis project Ga0181351, IMG submission 170485) | Freshwater viral communities from Lake Michigan, USA - Su13.VD.MM15.S.D | ecosystem: Environmental > Aquatic > Freshwater > Lake | place: USA: Michigan | collected 2013-07-16 | reverse complement strand
CCTAAAGACTTCCCAAACTATGACCTCTCAAGTTTGTTTTACTTAAACGACGACTATGAGGGCGGAGAGCTATATTTCCCCCTACAGGGAGTGCAGTTTAAACCTAAAAAGGGTGCCGCTTACTTCTTCCCAGGAGATAAAAACTATATCCATGGGGTTACTGAAATAAAAAGCGGCTTAAGATTTACATGCCCCTTCTTTTGGGAAATTACAAACCATACAGGGGATAGAAAACCGTAATGACGGGGTACAATAAAACATATGAAACCAATTTACGATATCCCGCTTAACTCGGCTGAGGGCACCCCTGATTTCTTAAGTCAATTTAAGGGTAAAGTCACCCTATTGGCTAATACAACCGTAGGCTGTGGTAACGCTAATCAAATGGAAGTTCTCCAATGGCTTCAAGATAAATACGGTGGAGATGATTTCCAAGTTATTGCTATCCCTACCAATGACTTCTGTGGCCCTGGAGTTACTAAGGGTAAGTGGTCTGAAGGCATTACCTGTGGCCTAGACTCACAAGAATATGGCCAAGAAGTTTATGGAACCACATTTAAGTTCTCAGAGCTGGTGTCGTCAAACCCAAATGAGAGTGCCACTGAGCTCAGCCCACACAAGGGAGATAGCTCTGTAAACGGCCTAGGTCAACCAAGAAAAGAAACTCACGAGCTGTACAACGAGATAGCAGAACAAATGCTTGCTTATGCCGCAAAACAAAGAGAACTTGGTATTCCAGATAGAGATGGGTACTTGTCACCTTGGTTAAATCAACCTGTAGCTAATGGTGCAATGCAGGGCGGAAACTTTGAAAAATACCTTATTGATAGAGATGGGTATGTTGCCAACTGGTTTCAGTGCACAGTATTAAACTACGATATTGAAAAGACACTAAAAGAAGATTTAATAGCTAAAGGAACTCCTGCCGCTATGGGAGAGGGCAGAACCCCAGAAGTGTTTGATGAAGAGTACGCCCTTGTTCAACAGGAAATAAAAAAGCTTATTGCTGGAGATAAATCCCTTATAAATAACTAGACGGAGTAAAGCACAATGAACCTAGCAAACAAACGACGAATAACAAAAGACATAGTTGTTTATGAAAACTTTATAAACAAAGACGACTGCACAAAGATGATTCAAGCATTAGATGCTCAAGCAGCCAGTGGGGCAATTTCTTGGATGCCAATCTCATTTTACGAGTCCTATTCTTCAGTTTTGCCACAAGACAACGACCAAGAGGTCATTGACGCTGGCCTATCTCCAACCATATTTTCAGATATTGAAAAGGCAATGCCTGAAGCAATTGCTTCCGTACATGACCTTGACCCAAAAACAATTTGTAAAATTGGATACCACACACAAAAGTGGGAGCCAGGAGCGTACGCAAGAGTTCACTCTGACAATACAGATGCTGAAGGTAACTCAGGCGCTTTTACAAGAAGCCGCTACGCAGGCTTTCTATACCTTAACGATGATTTTGATGGGGGACTTTTACGGTTCCCAACACAAAACATAGAGATTAAACCAGAAGTTGGAATGCTTGCTGTATTTGACGGCGGGTTTAACAATATGCACGAAGTATCTCTTATAACAGGCGGGGTCAGATACACCATTGGGTCTTTCTGGGATGATAGAGAAGAGTCGGATTACCCACAGGAATTAAGAGATGCGTGGGCTGAAGAGATGAAGGCCACTAGAGCGCAACAAGAAATTGAAAGAGCAGAGTGGCAAGAGCTGCTTAAGCAGGGTTGGAAGCTGGACGCGGCTGGAAATAAGTACAAAGCAGACGAGCTGTAAATGATTGAGCCATTTAAACAACAGTTAATAGATAGCGGGTATGTAGTTAAGGATATTACTCCAGAGCTGTTCTCTGTTGAAAACTTTTTATCAGAAGACCAAATAACTACCTTTTGGGACATTATAAATGGTACATCTCAAAAAGATTGGGAAGTAGAGTACTACTCAAACTTAGCAAGTTTTTGCATGGAAAAATTTGGCAGAGACGACGTTGATAATTTAGTTGCTGAAGGCAAGTTTGAAATCACTCAAAATTGGAAAGATAAAAACTTTAACATATTACATCATGAGATATATAGACCACTATACGATGGTTTAAATTCAATGGTGGTAAAAGCCGACCCAGAATTAATTTTAAGTGGTTTTGCAACAATTCAAAGAATGCAACCAGGAGTAGAGTTAAAAGCGCATACTGACCAAAGAACAGACCCGTCTATAAAATACGCTACGATTGTGTATATTAATGATGACTACGCAGATGGCGAATTATTTTTTCCAAACCTTGACATCCAGTTAAAGCCCAAGCCAGGAACTATGTTATTTTTTCCAGGGAACGAAGAGTATGAGCACGGGGTCAAGCACGTAGGGGATGGACCAATAAGATATGTTCTTGTTGGGTTCATTAAAGAAAAAGACCACTATAAAAAAAATAAGTACTAAGGAGACACAAAATGGACAGAGAGATACTTGAAGAAAAAGTTTACTACTACACAAACGTAATTGACGACCCAAAGAAACTTGTTGATGCAATTGACCAGGACAATGAAAACCCTTGGGGCGAATGGATGGCATGTAGTGGTGAGGCGTATGTCTATGGAACAGATAAGAGTATCTTTGCGGACCCGTCAGACATTCAGAAGACCTATATCTACTCTACATTACAAAAGGCTTTTGATGATGTAGCAAGAGATTACGCGGTAGCCCACGGCATCACAGATGAGCCTAAACTGTTTCCAATGTATCCAATTAAAAAGTATAAGGCAGGCACATATATGGGTGCTCACTTTGACCAACAAGAGGGCGATGGCCGTCTTAAAGTATCTTTTGTTATGTACTTAAACGATGATTATGAGGGCGGAGAGCTATCTTTTACGATTGCTTCTCCAGGTGGCGTATTGCAAAACGCTAGTCCAAACCCAGATTTTGAAATCGCAAAGCAAGAAGGAAGCTACACTTTTGCTATCAAGCCAAAAGCTGGAAGCATTATTGTTTTCCCACCATCTCCGCCATACCATCACACAGCACACTTAGTGAAGAGTGGCGAAAAGATAATGGTGCCACAGCACTGGATTCATTAACGTGAAAACGGCTATTGTAACTGGGGCAAGCAAAGGCGTAGGGTTAGCAACAGTTAAACGCCTGTCTGAAAATGGATACAAGGTTATTGCTGTTTCAAGAGACCTATCTAAAGTATCTAAGCTTGTATCTGACAATGTTGAGGTATATAGCCTAGACGTAACAGACCCTAAAGCAATAGAGCGATTCTATGAACAGTACAAAGACATAACCCTAGACCTTTTAGTTAACAATGCTGGTGGTGGCTCTAGCCCAACTAACATTATCAATGAAACCATGGATAACTTTAGACGAGCCTACGATATAAACGTGTCTGGTCCTATGTACCTATCTCAACTTTTTGTACCCTGTATGGAAAGGTCAGAATCCCCAACAATTGTCTTTATTACTTCTTTTGGGGGCAAGGTGCCCTATCGTGGCGGTGGAAATTACACAAATGCCAAGCGAGGTGAGCGTGGCTTAATTGACACAATGAGGCTTGAGTTTCCTCAATTTAGGATTAAAATTACAGAAATTTGTCCAGCGACCATTGATACCCAAGAGCAAAAACGAGACTACGCCTTAACTGCAGAGGATTTAGCAGAGGCTATCTACTGGGTAGGGTCGTTACCAAGCCATGTTAATATAAATGAAATTGAAATTTGCCACATCAACAGTAGCAAGTATAACTAGGACCAAATGAAAATAATAAAGCACGCAGAAGGTGTGTACGAAATTGAGGGGTTTTTAGATGAAGAGTTGAGAAGTGCCCTTATATCTGAGGCTCAACGAGATATTGATTGGGATACTACTCATGTAGGAAATATAGTTAAAGCTATGAGTTATGAGTCACATGCTAAAATGAACAATCAGTATAAAACTATTGAAACATTTTTTACTAATATAGAGTCAATAATCTATTCTAGTGATTTACGAAGGCTAAAAGATTCAGAGTTTATGTGGCCGCATGTAGACGGCGGGAACCCCGATGACCCAAGAAAAATAGTTTTTGGTATTGCTATTTATTTAAATGACACCTTTACTGGGGGAGAGCTAATATACCCAGACCTTGGCCTAAGCGTTACTCCAAGGCCAGGGAGCATGGTTATTCACAATGCCAACCTTAAGCATCAAGTATTTCCAGTTTTAGGGGGAGAAAGGTATTCAATAACTACCTTTGTTTTTGGTGATGAATCTACTAAATTTAGCCCTATAATAGAAAAATGAGAGCATATACCCCGGGTGGAAGATTTAGCACAGATTTTGAGCTAAACGAAATTGCCGATGGCATAACCGCCGACTCAACTAACCCTAAGGGTACTACTGGACAATGGTGGGCCTATAACGCTGCGGCTTCTGTCAAAGACCCTATTTATGATGTAGAGCCTCTAGGTGCTGGTCGTGTCTGGACTGGTCCAGTTACTCTTAAGATTATTAGCGCAAAGATAAGCCAAGGAACATCTGCTGTAAATGACCGCGGTTTCTACAACGCCGATTCTTTAAAGATTGTCCTAAACATTGATGACCTGAGGGCAGCTAGCCCAACCCTGTTTAATGCCAGAGGAGAGGTTAAGACCAACCTAGACATAGCCAACAAGTACCGCCTTGTTTGGCAAGACCAGGTCTACAGGCCAGTTCGTACCCAACAGCAGGGTCAGATAGCCGAACGCCATACAATTATTTCGCTAGACTTACTACAGTTAATGCCAGACGAGCTGGTTAATGACGCTCAATTTTTAGCATACGCACAAGCATAGGAGTACTAATGGCAAAGGATGCAAACCCTTGTTGGGATGGCTACGTACAAGTAGGTATGAAAATGAAGGGTGGCAAAAAGGTTCCAAACTGCGTCCCCGCAGGCTCTGGAAAAAAGAAGGTCTCTAAACCAACGAAAGCGAGTAAAAAATAATGTGCAAAGGTTGTGGATGCGGTTGTTCAAAGGCAGGCTGTAACGGCGGCTGCAAGAAGACTGCAAAAAAGACTGCAAAGAAGATGTCTCCAAAGCAGAAGAAGCTTGATGCAGATAAAGACGGCAAACTAGAAGGCTCTGACTTTGCCGCCCTACGAAAGAAGAAGAAGTAATGTGTGCCACCTGCGGCTGTGGAGCCCCAAAGAACAAGCACGGCATGAAAACAATTCAAGCGGCAAACAAGAAGTTTGCTAAGAAATCTGCGCTTTCAAAGGCTAAGAAGTCTTCTATGGTACGAAAGAAGGGTATGTAATGGCGCACGACGACAAAAAGTGGACCAAAGGCATGACCCCCGCTCAGAAGAAAAAGTTTGAAAACGAAGACAAGAAGAACGACTCTAAACTAGCTAAAAAGATTAAAAAGAAGTAGAGCTTAGGCCCCCGAAAGGGGGCCTTTTGCTTTATCATTGAGGAGATTCCATGCGGGAATTAAAGCTCCACCTTTGCCAGTAGTTCTGCGTTTATTTTAAGGAGAATTAGTATGTCTAATTTCCAACCTCTCAGCCCTCATAAGGTTGATAAGGCCCAGGCCAATCAGTTTTATACTGTTATTGTGCAAAACATCCCTGGGGCATCCAATAAAGTAGATAGCAATATTAAGGGGTTTTTAGACGCCGCTAACGCAATTCTTGCGTCGCGTTTTATCAGGGGCCGCTAATATGGCTAGCCCGTTAGACTTCAAAGCTGCTGTAGTTAGAGCAGAACCTATTGTGCGTAAAAAGTTTGACGCAATGCTCCCACTTTCTGGGTGGCCCTCTAATGTTCGTGACAAGGTAACCCTTAACGTAACTCCTGAGTACATTGAAGTTGTGTGGCCTACAGACCTTGATAAACAGGTACAAGACTTAGAGTACGGAACCTTGGGCAAATCCCCATCTCATTTTATTAAACAAACAGAAGCAATGATTGACAATGAGATTTCTGGTGCACTATCTGACCTTACAGTTGACTTTATGCTAGCTAGGGGGTTACCAGGATGAGTTTTATTCTTGCTGAAGATGCCGCGCTTAAGGCTTTACTAAGTGGGCTTACCGTCACCGACGAAAAAGCGGGAGGAACATCTACTCCTCGCGCAGTACAGGTATGGTTTGGAACCCCTGACGTAGAGCTCAGAGAACAAAAGTTTCCGTTTATAACTATTGACTTGATGGATATTCGCCTTGCTCCAGAGCGTCAAATGTCAGGCATCATATACGACAGGGACAACGCAGGTACGGTAGTGGGAAATAACACTAGTGTGTACAGCTACGAATACCCAATGACTTACGATTTAGTTTATCAAATTAGTACTTTTGCCCGTCATCCGCGTCATGACAGGGCACTTATGACCCAATTAATTCAACGACGTTTACCAAGCAAGTACGGAAAGCTTGGAATTCTTAGTGACTCAGGTGTTGAAACCACCTATCGCCATATGTTTCTTGACGAGTTTCTGAAAAGAGACTCCGTTGAGGAGGGAAGGCGCTTACTTCACAACATCTTTATTGTACGTGTTGTGAGTGAGCTAACCCATTACGATGCTGAACAGGCAACAAAGCTTGTACAGCAAGTAAATATAAACCCAACAACAACCCACATCCCATCTGACCTACGACCTGTCTAACATTCGGCACACACCCAAACAACCTAAGGAGATATACAAATGGCAACTTACCTTCGTCCTGGAGTGTATGTTGAGGAATCCCTCAACGCATTAGCTCCATCCGTAGGGCCAAACTCAACAACGGTCGCTGCGTTTATTGGCGCATCTGACCGTGGCCCTATTGCACCAACCCTTGTTACCTCTTGGAACGATTACGCTTCTAAGTACGGAACTTGGAACACAACAACTAAGATAAATGACGGCGTTGATTCAACAACTAATAACAACATGCTTTCAACTGCTGTTCGATTGTTTTTTGATAACGGCGGCGCAAACTGCTATATCAAGCGAGTAACTGCTGGAACACCAGTTTCTGCTACACGTACATTCACAGCGCCAAGTAGTACAACAGGAAGCATTACAGCAATTGCCGCTTCATCAGGAACTGTGACCTTTTCTACATCAAGCACAACAGGCCTTGCAGTTGGCGATGTTGTAACAATTACGGGAGCTACAACAGTAGCCTACAACCTAGTCTCTGCTGTAATTACTGCAATTTCTGCGGGAGTTAGCTTTGCGGTTGCAAGTACCTCTACTGGCGCAACCTCAACAGCAACTTGGACTCGTCAAGCTCCAATTGTTTCTCTTACCGCTAAAAACCCAGGTCAATGGGGAAATAGCGTATATGTAACAATTGTTTCATCTGCTATTTCATCCCGTAAAGACGTGGTTATTGCTTATCCAGATATTGAAACTGTTGTAGAAACATTTACAGATGTTACTTTTACAACCCCAACTGATGCTCGTTACGCAATTAACTTCATCAACTCTCGCTCAAACTACATTGTTGCAGCTTCAATAGCAACAACTGCAGAACCGTCTAACGTGTCAATTCAACCACTAGTTAGTGGCTCAATTGGAACGTCACCAACTTCAACAAATATTGTTGCCGCAGTTTCTGCATTTGACACCGTACTAAACTCACTTGTGCTAAACGCCCCTGGAGTTTGGGTAAACACAGATGTTGCCTCTTTGCTTAGCTATGCAGAGTCACGTGACGATGTGTTTGTAATTATTGACCCAGGTTATACTGCTGGTTCAAGAACACCTCTAAGCGCCTCTGCACAGTTAGCGCTTTCGTTAACGTACACACCAACCTCTCTTGGCGCGGTGTACTACCCACACATTACTATCGGTGACCCAACAGTTTCAACATCAGGAGCTAGAGTTCTAGCGCACCCTGGTGGAGCAATCGCTGGATTGTTTGCTACAACAGACTCTTCTCGAGGAGTCTTTAAAGCACCTGCAGGACTATCTGCTCGTTTAGCAGATGTTGTTGCAGTAGAACCCCTTACAAACGCAGAGCTTGACGCGTTAAACTCTGCAGCAGTTCCAGTTAACCCTATTCGTTATATTCCGGGTTCTGGTTTTGTTGTTATGGGTTCTCGCACAATTAAGGCTGGTTATGTAGACCGTTACGTACCAGTTCGTCGTACGCTTATTTACCTTCGTAAGGCTCTTACAGACCTTACTCAGTATGCAGTGTTCGAGCCTAACGACGCTGTTTTATGGCGTAGCCTTAACGCAACCGTCTCAGCTTTCCTATCAGATTTCTGGACACAGGGCGGACTTCGTGGGGATACCCCATCAAGCGCATACTTTGTTAAGTGCGACGGAGAGCTAAACACTCTGTCCGTAATTGACGAGGGTAAAGTAATCATCGAAGTTGGCGTGGCTCTACAGCGTCCAGCTGAATTCGTTGTAATCAAAATCGGTCAGTTTGACGGTGGAGCCACCGTTACTGTGACAGCCTAAGGAGATAAATAAAAATGCCTAAAAAAATAGAGCGTTGGTCAACGCATGCTACCGACCCGTTACGCGGGTTTAGGTTCCAAGCAGAGTTCCTAACGTCATCAAACAATGGTTCCGTATTTACGGACAAAATCCTTGGGTTTACTGGAGGTTTTAATACAATCTCTGGTTTGTCAATTACAACCCAAAACATTCAATATCGTGAGGGTGGGTACAACACCACTACGCACCAGATTCCTGGTATGACTAACTTCCAGCCAGTTGCAATGCAGCACGGCGCCCTATTTGGTAGCGACAACGCTATTGAATGGATGCGTGGTCTTTTTGCGGCAGCAGCTGGAGACGGTCTTTCAACCACTGGTAAGGATTTCCGTTGCGATGTCATCATCTATGTGATGGACCATCCCGACACAAACCCTTCAGATGTTGCAACTGCTAAAATGGCCTTCAAGATTCACAACGCGTGGATTAACCAGCTTTCATTTACAGACCTTAACGCTGGAGATAACTCATTGCTTTTTGAAACAATGACACTTGTCCACGAAGGTTTGACTGTATTCCACGTTGACCCAACTACCGCAACTACAACCCGCAAGCCTGTATCAACAGGTCCAAAGGGATAACACTTAACTAAAGGAGCACTTATCGTGACAACAGAACAAATTGTAAATCCAGACGAACTCAACCGTATTGCACAAGCGGCGATGGCGGAACCACAAAAAATAGTAGAAACTGTGGTTCCGTCAAACCCCCTTGTAGAACTACCTGGTGGGTTTATCAATGCAAATGGTGATTTATTGACAACCGCAGAAGTCCGAGAATTGACAGGAGAGGATGAGGAAATTATTGCTAAATCATCTACTGGGTCAAAGGCTTTAACTGCGTTGTTAGTTAGAGGAACTGTAAGCATTGGAGACTATGAACCTGCAACTGAAGACTTTGACAAACTACTATCGGGAGACCGAGACAGCATTTTAATTGGAATTAGATGTGTAACTTTTGGTGAAGACCTTGAATACGCCGCTACTTGTCCCAAATGTTCTCGTGACCAAATACTGCCAATTAACCTAAAAGAAGATGTTAAATACATAACGCTTGAAGACCCTATTAGAGATAGAACTTGGAACGTTACGTTAAAAAATGGCGATGTTGCAAACGTGTCTTTACCTACAGGTAAGACTCAACGTCGTATTACAGAGGCCCCTGAATCAACCACATCTTCAGAAATAACAACTATGTTGTTATCTGCAGCTATTAACGCTATTAACGGGGCTCCTGCTAAGCCAAACACCGCGTTAAAACTAAGCATTTCAGATAGAGAAAAGCTTGTATCCGATATTAGTACCCGTAACCCGGGTCCTCGCCTTTCGGAGGTGAGCAAGGCTTGTCAGGCATGTGGGGAATCTGTACCAACTCCACTAAGTATTGGCGCTTTGTTTCGTTTCTAACTACACAGATTTAATGGACCAATACGAACTACTATCTCGAGTATTTACTGGGTGGACATTATCTGATATTCGTGCGCTTTCATTTAGAGAGCGAAACAACTGGCTTTCACGAGCCGTAAGTAGAAGGTAAGGAGGTAGCAACATGGCATTTACAGACAAACTAAAAAACCTACAGTCTGTTGTAGATATCTACGCCAAGCTTGATAAGCATGGCGATGGTATTGAGGCCTCCGCAAAAGCCACTGAAAAGTTTATGCAAGGGCAGGCCAAGCATGCTGCCGCTATTGTAGGAAAAGAGGGGTCAACTGACGGAGCTGGTAGCTCTGTTATGTCCAGCCCAGGCATACCCCCTGTTATTGGCGCAAATGGAATGCCTACTCAGCCACATGTTGGTGGGCCTGCTGCCGCGCCGCAAGTAACTAACCCTGGCGCTACAGGTGCAAATGGGATGCCTGAACAACCTCAAGTTAAAGTAAACCCCGGAGCTGTTGCTAACGACCCAAACGAAGGTTGGAAAAGAGGACCATTCGGGGAAGTTAACAAAGTCCCTATTATTGGAGGAATACTAGAAGGACTAGTAAAGCCAATGAAAATGGCTTACATGGGTCTTCCTACTGTTCAACAAAGTTTTGATTACGAGTACAACCGTAATCGCGCAGCATTTGCAGGAATGGGCGGTTCAGCGGGTAATCCTGATGACCAACAAACTGTTATTCGCAATATGGGCACTAACCTTGGTAGGAAAGGTGTTCAAACCTCTGCTACCGATGTAATTGAAGCTTTAAACAGCTCTCGTTCTTTAGGAACAGACATTCCAGGAATTGGAAACAGCTTAGCTACAGCCTCTAACTTAACTCCTGGTATTGGGTTTACTGGCGCAGCCAGCGCCCTTACTGGTTTAAACGCCGCACGTAACGTCAACTATCTTAAAGTTATTGGCGTAAATATTAGAGACGCTTCTACAGGAACAATGCGAGAATTAAAGTTAATTATTGAAGACCTATGGTCAACATTAAATAAACAAAAGCGTGGTGGTTCAGCAATTACTAAGCACGATATACATATGTCATTACAACCAGGAAACGCTTTAGATTCTTTACTAGACCAGTACTTTGGCAACGACCCAATGACTAGAAAAATTATTGAAGACGGTCTTTTAGCAAAAGCTTCTGGAGTAGTTGACTTAGGAAATCAAGAGCAATTATCGGCGGCCGGAGTTATTCCTGATGGAATTAAATCTAAAGCTAAAAGAGATAATGCATCAGGTAATATGATTGGTCAGTTTACGGATTCAATTATTCAAGGCATGGAAATAGCAAACGGAATGGCTCGCGGAATGAGCAACTTACTTGTAAGTATTTCTAATCTACCTATTGTAGACAAATTAATGTATATGTTTGCTGGTGGCAAGGGGTTTGCTGATACGATGGTTGGGGTCGGTAACGGCGTTGGAGCAGACATTCTTGACATGATTACTGGCATTCCGTTTACAGGACTGGCAGAAGGCGGACCAGCAGGAGCTAGAAACACATACATTGTTGGTGAAAAAGGACCAGAACTCTTTGTTCCTCACGGTGGTAGCGGACAAAAAATGATTGGAGTAAACGGCCCTGAGTTTTTTGCTCCTGACCAAGATGGCACAGTTATTCCAAATGATAAACTTAATTTTGCAGGCTTTATGCACAAAGGCGGTATAGCAACTAAAAAGTGGCCAGATGGCTCAGAGACTCACGACAACGTTGATAATAATAGAGGTAAGCCAACTCGCCATATGCATCAAGAAAATTACAAACTTACCACGGATTGGGGCACTTTCACGGACGGTACACAAATGGAAAAAGAGGGACCTAAAGGATTAAGAGCGCTGCTTAAAAAAGCTGGTTGGAAAACTGACGAAGATATTGAAAACGGTATAGCAATTATTTCTAAAGAATCAGGCCGCAAACCTATTAATGACAACCTTGAAGACAAAGACATGTCTTACGGCCTGTTCCAAATTAATATGAAAAACGATAACGAGGGCGATAACCGAGGAATGGGAGACCGTCGTAGAGCCAGCTATGCTAAATATGGGGTTAGAAATGATTGGGATTTATATGACCCTTTAATTAACGCAAAAATTGCTTGGGATATCTCAGTTCAAGGACGTAAATATTGGCATGCCTGGTCTACTGCAAAAGCAGCTGGCCTTGATGGTAGAAAATCTGGACACCCTAGAACTGATGACCCGTGGTATTACACTCCACAAGGAAAGCTTTTCAATGCGGGGCAAGGTATTGCTAGAGTTGCAAGTGCTGTAGTTAACAAAGCAACGGACGTTGCTGGGGATGTATTTAACGCCGTTACAAGCGCTGGCCCATTAGGTGGAATTAAAGGAATTATTGGAAAGCTTAAAGGCGCACTTACTGCAAGTGACTATGCAAAGTTAGTTGCTGAGCTAGGTAAAGGACTTGTGACTGACGTTGTAGGAGCTCGTGCTGAGGGCGGTCCCGTATCAGCCTCGGGTTTCTCAGGAAACGGCGGGTACAACATTAACTACGGTGGCATAACCATTAAAGTTGAAGGTTCTGCAAATTGGGATGAAAACAAACTTGCTTCAGAGATTAAAAAAGCACTTGATTACGACAACTTAATTAGAAAGGCAGTGTCACATTAATGAGCGGCAACCTCCCAACAAATGGAACTACCTATAACCTTTCTTACCCAATTACAACAACAACAAGAGCTGTTCGAAGAGTAAACGCTGACCAGGTTGTTGCGGTACCACCCGGTGGTAGGCCAACTCTTGGATTAGGTGCATCACTCAACGTGGCTGCTC
>Ga0181351_1000355_pt1 | contig 12702 bp, 25 predicted proteins | sample Su13VDMM15SD_FD_170485 | JGI IMG/M metagenome (GOLD analysis project Ga0181351, IMG submission 170485) | Freshwater viral communities from Lake Michigan, USA - Su13.VD.MM15.S.D | ecosystem: Environmental > Aquatic > Freshwater > Lake | place: USA: Michigan | collected 2013-07-16 | reverse complement strand
CGATATTGTTATCGACGGGGATGAATTTGTACTTCATATTTATTTATTTTTAATTATACATTGGTTTAACATTACCTTTCTTATCTACAGTATATCCTGTAGGTTTCTTTAAATTATTAGTTTTACTATACTTACCTTTTTTAACTGATTTTCCTCCTGAGCAACTCATTTTCTTTTTAATTATACGTTAATATACGAAAGGGAGATTACTCTCCCTATTCCTCTTATTCTTCATTTTGATTGAATGCGTAATATACTCCGTCGTTGTATATCGAAAAATATATTTTAAAATCTTTATCGCAATCACGATTCTTTTCGAAATGCAATGTTCGCTCTAAACCATCTTTACTACGCTCTACTTTACAAAACGCTTCCATCATGTGTTTCAATCGGTTTGAACCTGCAAATTCATCGCTTTTAGTTACTTGTTGTATATTGATGAATGAGGTATAATATTGTAATTTGTTTTTACCTTTTTTAACATCGTCTTGTAACTTCAAAAACCATGATTCAGCTTGTTTTGATGTACCTCCGTTTTGATCTTTATACATATCTAATATTTCTGCTACTGAATCAACTGCAATTACATCATATCCTAAGCTAAATACATGTTCAACTGTTTCTTTGATGTTATCCATATGATCTTTCAAAAACAATGTTTGAACACAACCAAACGAAGGCATTCTTCGACAATACTTGTAATGTCCTATTTGATCCATTTCGCCTTGTACTAACAAACATTTTAAACCTTGCATTGTAAATTTAGATAACATATCCATTACTAATGTAGATTTACCTGAACCTGGTCCACCTGCAATCATCATTGATGTACCCGGCATTAAACCACCATCTGTTGATAATATAATATCTATTTCTGTATTTGTTTTTAAAGGTATAAATAACGATTCGTTAAATTTCAACTCATTACCTCTAAATAATTTAACTGCTTCAGGGTTAAATTCAACTACTTGTTTTTGTTTCGCTGGGCGACCTCTACGTTCTGCTTTCATCTCTCTTTTTTCAATGTTCATAACTTTTTCTTTTTTTATTTATACTACAATATACGAATTTCTTTTTACTTAAAATATTCCTCTGTTAAATATTACTGTTATAATCTTCTTTAATTTCTTTCATTTCTTTTTGATATAAATCTTTATCAAAATGAGTTACAATCATTATTAAACTAAATACAATAAATGCAATTAGACCTCCAATAATAAAACGTTTTATACGTCTAATATTTTTAGGATTCTTTAATATTTCAGTTATTGCAATAAATAAACCCAATCTTAACGTAAACCCACATATGAAACTACCTACTTTATTCATCTTTTCTCTTTATTTATACTACAATATACGAAATTTCTTCAACATTTTCTATTCCCTCAAAGAAAATATTTTTCTAACTTAAATGAAGTCCCTTGTTGAATCATTCTAACTTGAGAATCTCTGTGTAACGGTTTAGCATCTTCTAGTTTATCACTAAATGCAGGATAACCATGTTGTAAACCACAGTAAACCTGAGCAGATTCATTTAATACAATGAATGCTGGTTCAGGTTTTTCTACTAATTTTTTATCTAATAATATTTTCATTCCCTTTTTATTTAATGGGAATATACGAAAAGAATTTTAAGTATCCTATTCTTTTAAAATCTAGCTAAAGGATCTACTTTTTGAATTCCTCCATCAGATTCTCCTCTTGAATTGAATGTTTTTTCCTCTGGTGTTACTGAAACTAAAATTCCATTTATTTTAAATGAACCGCCTTGTTTAAGTAATTTTTTGAATAGTGATTCGTGGTTGGTGCTCCATGATTCGCTTGCTGTTATGACTGTTGGTTTGTCAACTACTTGCCCATCAAATTTAATTGTAATTCCTTTTCTGATTGATTGTGGTTTAATCATTTTATTTTATTTTTATTTTAATCCCACCAACGCTCTATATTCTCTTCCATTATTTTAAATAATAATTTACGTGAACGTTTTTGGTTATTGTGGGCAATTTCCCTTGCAATTTCGTGATCGTCTTTATCTGTTTTATCTATTAATCTATATTGTCTGCTATATTTGTTTAAATAATCAGTTAAATCATCTCTTGTAATAGTTGTTTCTATTGTGTATGATTGTTCAGTTTCATCAGTTGGAACAAATTCATGTGATTGATCTAAATACTCTAAATGTTCATAAGCATATAAATCTTCTTGTTGAATCTCAATTAAACGAGCACACAAAAACATCTTTTCAGCATCACGTTTAGCATTATTATGTATGCTATAATTTTGGGTGTATACTGCTTGTTTTTCCAATTTGAATTTTAATAGGTTGTAGGTAAAATCATAGTCCCAATCTCTATCTTTCCAAATTATAGAAAACCAATTCCATAAGTTTTTAACACCATAAATGAAATCTGTGTGGTAATATCTACCTTCAAATTTCCACCATAATCTAATTTTCTCTATCATCTGCTTCTATTATTTCAGCTTCTTGAATCGTTTCCACAAACATAAAATGTGTTTCGTTTTTCAATACATGGTCAACATTTAATAAAACATCTCTACATTCTTTTACCATTTCCATATTTAATACTCCATTTTTATCTGAAAAATTATCTATTTTAATTTGTTTATGGATGACGTAATATTGATCACCATGTTTATACCATTGTCTCATTTTATATTGTATTGTTTTTTGTATTTTTCAATAAACGATTCTCCTACCCCCATATCAACTATTTCATAGTTGTTTGGAATCAATGGTTTTTTCTTTAACGAATCAAGAACATCATCAACACCAGATTCAGTAATCAACATGTAATATTTTTTTCCAGTTGGTTTTCTATATATTACTACTGTTGGTATTTTCTTTTCAGTTGGTCTACCTTTACTTTCGTGTTGAATTCTCATTTATTAATATTTTATACGAAATGTATCATTTACAATATAAACATATGCTGGTGACCATTCACAAGCTTGTTCTGCATCTAAATGAATATGTTCTTCTTCTAAATGTAATGTATCGTTAGTAACAATGATTAACTCGTGTTGTCTGAGTGGTTTTGAATCATCAATGAAACCATATGCTTCACATTTTGGTTTAGTTGATTTACAACTGGTTAATAGTATTGTTAACCATAGGGCTCCTGCACAATACCAATAAATTTTATCTGACTTTTTCATATTCTAGTTAATTCGTAATTACTATTTTCTGTTTTAAATTTAATATAACCATCTCTTTGCTCTACAATTTCAGTTACAACTGTGGTTTGCCATGCAAAAAATTGGTTAAATGGAGACATTAATAATGATCTACCAATTACTGGTTCTGTATGTTTTTCTTTAAAAAATCCATCATCTCCAAATTCAAGCCACATAACTTTTTCTGAATGTTTAGTTAATCCATCTCGTTCTCTAACAAGTTTCCAATTTGGTTTATCTTGTGTTAATAGCTCAGCTAAGTCTTCTAATTGGACTGGTAATTTAATTTGATTTAATTTGCTCATTTTGTTTTGTTTTTAGTCCCCACATTAATCCAATCCAAGACATTTCTTTTTCTGCACGTGCAGCATACATACCCAATTTTTTCATCAAATATTTTTTACCCCAACGTTTCCATTCATCACGTTGTTCTTCAGTCATTTCATATTGATTAAACCAATTTTCTTGATTTTGAATATCTTCGAAGGTAACATTGTGACCAGCAATCTGAAGCATTTCGTTGATTAAATCAACTACTGCTTGTGCTCGTTTTTCGTCTCTGGTTAATCTCTTTGCCATAACCCATTTATTCTAAAGTTAAACCGCTTTCGCTTTTTAATTCATGTAAATGATCTCTAAGTTTCTCTAGAGCTTCATATATATCCCCAGTAATTGTATCATTGTACTTTAATTCAGATCGTAAATGTTGATCTAAATCCCACACTAACATTTTCCATTTACTACCATTGATAGCTGATTCCATTTCTTCTCTATCTTCAATAGGATCAAATTCTAAAATTACTTTTGCCATAACTTATTTTCTTATTTATACTTTAATATACGAAATCTTCTTTAGAAAACCTAGTCCTTTTGTTTAATATTCCAAAAAGCGATTCCAATTATTAACCATATCAATATCAATGCAACCATGTTATTTCATTTGTTATATTATCCCATTCAAAACTAAATGGAGAATTTGCATATGCATATTGTTCATTTAAAACAGAAGCATTGAAAAAATGTGTATGTCCGTTGTAGTAGTATCCATAACTACCATGAATATGACCAAACACGTGAATTTTTGGACGCAATTCATCTATTCGATAACGTAACATTTCACAACCAACATTCATTGGAGTACCAAAACCAGGTAAATCTAGGAATCCAAATGGAGGACCATGTGTAACTAATATATCTGTGTTGTTTGGAATTGCATCCCATTTTTCCTTCATTATATCACTGTTTCGAGGTAAATTAAACGCCCAATTATGAAATTCAGGTTGCCATGGTGAACCATAGATATGAATGTTATCTTCTGAATGTTCTCCATTCAAGTCATCGTGATATATTCCAATTTCTTCGTCTTGTAAATAATCAATTGTTTTATATCCTGTTAAATAACCTTGAGCCCAACTTGGATCATCTTCCATTAATCGATCATGATTACCAGCAATGAATATTTTTGTATCGTATTTGTTAATTGCATCAAACCAATTGAAAAATTCAATGGCTTCTGTTTTATAGTAACCTGAATTCATAAAATCCCCAGCATGAATCAACATATCTCCACCTGGTAGATCTTTTGTTAGTTGAGTATGTTTGCCGTGAGTATCTGAAATTAATGTGATTTTAAATTTCATATTAACCAAATAAAAGTGCAATTGTAGTTACTATTACAAACCAAATAGTGCATATTGCTATTGGTAATAGATTTTTTTTAAATGTTCCCATGATTTCTTATTTTTATAATTTAAATATACGAAAGAAATCTTTAAGATCCAAATTATCTTAAAATTCTCTTTATTGTTCCGTCTTCATACACTTCAAATAAGACTCCTTTTACTTCACTTCCTACTTCCTGTCCTAGCGAGTTAATATATTTTACAATTTTTTTCTCTTTAATTGAATTGTTTAAAACTATTGGTCCATATATTTTAGATGCACCGTCAATATCATATTGAACTAATCTATAGTAATGTGAAACAAATTGATCTATATTATCTAATTGAGAATATTCAATTTTCTCTGTTGAATTACCTGCTGATTGGTTTTGTGCTACTTCTCTCCATGTTTCTCCATCTATTGATCTTTCAATACCAAAATAAGATGAATTTTGCTCTGAAGCTGTAGCCCATTCTAAAATATTATATGTTGAATAAGCATTTCCATTGAAATAAAGTAATTCAACTGGTAGTGGTTGAGGTGAAGTAACTGAAATTCCAAATGTACCTACTGTTCCGCCATTATATTCCCAAATACGAATATAAATTGTTTCGTATTCAATGAAATCTGTTCTAGAGATAAATGACATTGCTCCATTTGGGGAACTATCATCGTCACATTGTATTTCAACTAATGCTCCAGGAGTACCTCTATAAATTGCCATACCAGCATCAGTTATAACTCCCGTTTGTGTATCAAAATCCAATGAATTCATATATTGTGGAACTGTTACTTTAAACCAAACATCTTCTCCAACGTATGCAGCACAACTAGGCGTGGGTTCTGTTGTAGTAGCAGTAGCATTAACATTTGTATAAGTTGTATATGTAACTGTATTTGATATGGTTAATGCAATTGCCCCTGATGGGTTGTCGTTAATTGGGGGTACAGGAGGAGCAGTACATGTCCTAGATATAGTAAATGTTCCAGTTGTTGAACTGCTAGTTAAATAATGAGCAACATAAATATAATATTGAATTCCTACTGTAGTAATAAATGTATATGTTTCAGTAGAAAATGAATTGTCGATATTAGTTATATAACTTAATCCGCTACATGATCCAGACATAAATAATAAACTATGATCAAATGTGGTTGTTGATGTAATAGTTGTTTGTTGACCATCACCTGCAAAAGTATACCAAACACCATAGTTAGATGATAATGTAAATGGAGCAGTTTCAACAACTGTTCCTACGGTTGTACCCGCTAATGAGCTAGTACCACATGGAAAGTTTGTAGCCTCAGAACAATAATCATTTGCTGGGGGAGGGGTTGGGGTGGTTGTACTAGTTGAAGCTGCCCAACTACTAAATGTTCCTCCACAATTACTTCTTACATAAAGGATATAAGCAGTGTTTTGGGTTAATGTACTAGTAGTTGCTGTTACAACTCCTGCGACTGTTATTCCACTAGCAGTTAAACCTGTTGCTCCAGAACCACCTGCACCTGAAGTTCTCATTTCCCATTCATATCCATTTGTTGGGTTGGAACTAGATGCAGTCCAACTCATGTTAGCGGATGTTGTTGAAGGATATGTTTTAGTTAAGCCTGATGGGGAAATACAAGATGGGGGTGTCCATATGAATGTTAAACCGGATACAGGAAAACAAGATGCAGCCGAAGTAAATCTAACTGTATGTGCATTTGATGTTCCTGCTGTTGTTCCATTTGGAGCACCCCAATTTGGAGTAGCATCTGGTATTGATGCTGTTAATCGTCTATTATTGAAATTTGTATTTGCAGTCCCACGTAAACCAACCATTGGTTGGTAGGTAGTACTTGCTACAATAGTAGTCATGTTACCATAAACAATACGTACAACACCTGTTGATTTATTTATTCTAATTTGGAATGAAAATCTTTCATTTAAAACAAATGGAGATGTTGATGAATATCTTGCACAATTTTGCCATTGAAATATAACTTCAGTACCGTTATCTTGCCACCTACGTTCATATACTTGACCGGCAATTGCTGTACTTCGTAAATCCATATTCATAGCACAAATTACACCTGTAGCAGCTATAGCTGATGAAATAGCTCCAGTTGTTCCATTTCCTGTAGTTGTAGAACCAACATTCATCCAAAGGGCACCATCAGCTGTCATGTTAACTGAAGTAATTACGGTATTGTTGAATGTGAATTGGTTTCCTGCTGCTAAAGTAAAATAACTACCATCTGTATCATATGATGTAGCACCTGATGTAGTAGTTACCAATTGGGTACCACCTGTAATTGCTGTATATGTACCTGTTGTTTCACTAAATGTGTAAGAGTTAACTTGGGAGAATAGGTTTCCTAGAATTAATAGAAAATAAAATAATGTTAATAACTGTTTCATGTTGGTTTTGTTTATAAATATTTTAAATAAAAAAAGTATAGAAGTTTTTGACGGGTTATTTACTATTTAACGTTATCCGTTTATTATTTGCTTGGAACTATCTAAAGTTCCTTTCATTACTACTTTATCGATCCTAGAATCAATATAGCTTTTTGCTTCACCAATTGCACGATGAAGTTCTTCTTCATGTTTGTGGTGTTCTCTATCGACAGATTCGATTTGGTTTAATATGGTTTTTTCAACCATTGATACATCGCGGCCTGTACTTTTAAATTGTTCCCAAACTTCTCGATTTATATCTTCAATAGCACGTCGTATACTTTCATCTTCACGACTCATGTTATTGTATATATTTTCGATTTCTCGTCTTAAATCACCTTCAATGGCAGCACATAGCTGTTGAAGTGATTCTGTTTTTCTTGTTAGTTGATTAATCTTAACCATACCTGCAACAATAGAAGCTGATATAAAAGCTGCTACAATCGTAAGCATACCTAAAACAAATGATGTTATTTCCATGTTTTCTAATTTTTAATATGTCAAAGAACTTCTATACTTGTTTAATGTTACAACTTTAAAAAAGGACTTCAAAAACCCATCTCTATTGAGGTAAGGAAACTCCATCCAATGTTTTTTGCGTAGTCAGGACAGGACTCGAACCTGTACTAAACCTGGTATTCACCATATTAAATTAGGGACGTGTTACCAATTTCACCACCTGACTATATTGGTAAAGATTTGTAAACCAACGTATGATTACCCTTACGTCTCGTTTCTTTTGTCTTCGGCACTCTACCATTGCAAGTACGCCTTATCTTGCGCCGCCGTTCATGAATTTTCCGAAATTCTAACGGCTGTTACTGTACTATCGGAGTCAAAGTAACTGCTGTAGCGGGGGCCGGATTCGAACCAACGTCCTCGGGTTATGAGCCCGCCGAGAATACCATCTTCTCCACCCCACTATCTTATTTTATTTCCTTTGTTTGTTTTTTCTGCTTGCTTCTGTTTTTACAAACGTTATCCAACCTTGTAATTGATCTACTCTTTGTTTTGTGCTTACTTTACTCATTATTTTTTATTTATGTTTTAATATACAAATTCTATTTTACTTTTCCAAGCTCTTTTTCAACTTCTTTAATATGCTTACACTTTCTATCTTTTGCTCTCCAAACACCAGGACAATCACAACGCAAAAACCCATTTTTTGTTTCGTTCACCATATATGTTCCACCTCCACTTGAACTTTCAAATGTCCAGCTTTTCAATTCTGGTTGTTTTGGTCGCAATACAACTTCCTCTACTTTAATTTTAGGTGTATTATCAATTACTATAATATCATCTAATGTTGTTTCAGGATGACATTCAATACCCGCAGGCATGATGACTACTTTATTGTACATTCGTGCTATTGCAACAGGTAAATAAGCATGTTTTTCAACAGTATACTTAAATGATCTACAAAACCCAAATGTTATTCCGTCACGTTGTGGGTAAATAGTGGTTTCGTTACTTAAAACTATTTTTGTTTCTTTTCTACCATCTTCGTATTCTAAAACTAATTCCTTTAACATAACCTTTATTTGAATTAAATATACGAAAATAAGTTTAAATCTCCTAGCTTTTAATTTTTTCCTTCAAAAACTTTATTGCTTTAACAATTTCAGCACATCCTTCATACAACTCATGTTTTTCATATATTGGTAAATTACTTTCCAATGTTGTTATAAAGTCATTCCTATCAACTGTTATATCATATATTGTTTGTTCCTGTTCAATTGAAACAGAAAGTGCATGAAGATGTCTTTTTCTCCCCTTCAAATTTTTCAAAATGGTCTCTACTAAGGCCTTAGATATTCTAATGTCTTTCCTTGAAACCAATTTTTCAAATTCCTCACTATCAAATACATTAATTTCTACTGCCATATCTCTCATATTAAAATAAATTTAAAAACTTAGGATCGATTTCTTTCCCCTTTAATTTACTAAATTTCTCATCATTCTCCAACATCTTTGTAGCAAGCTTCTCAAGCTGTTTTTCCTTTTGCTTGTCATAATTTTTTATTATATTTTTATGTTTCTTGCTTTTCATCTCAATGATAAATATTACTTTTTTCTCGAAACTAAATCATATGGATCATCACTTACCTTAGCTTCAAACCCACCCAATTCTTCCAAACGTTTTTTGGTATAATTATCTACCTGGAATTCAACAGCATCACTTGTTCTATATGCTCCATGCCCTTCCAAAGCCTCAATATCTTTTTCTGTGAATACGTTTCCAATATTCAAAAAATGACAATTGTAACAACACAACTGTGCGTTTCCATTTGTATAATCGTATTTATTTGAATTCAAAAAAACCATAAGCAATGGTATCTTACCATCAACTATCCTTTTTTCACTGTATCCACAATAGTAACATTGCTCTATTATATACCCAGATTCAATTAATTTCCACCTTACTTTATCTGGGTTGAATGACGAGGCATCTACTATTCCATTAACTATTTCCTCAATTGGGGCTATTTTACCAAAATGACTATGGGTTAAAAACTTAGGTATACCTTTACCACTTTGATTTTTATGTAACTCAAATAATGATATCCCCGTTTCCTCATCCTTATATGCTTTCATAAACGGCTTTAAATGCTGGTAAGAGCAATTTAAATAACGGGCGGCGGCTCTAACAGACCGAGTTGTTTTCATCGCCGCTAAGCATTGTTCTTTCGATATAGGTTTTGGTTTAGCCATCTTATAAATCCTCTAGACCATCAAGTAATGTATTGTCCCAATCTTTCAAATTATCGTCTCCATCATTGTTCATTTCCGTTTTATCCAAAATGTCAAATGATGATTTTTGGTTGTTTTGTTTTTCAAAACGATCAAACTCTTCCGGTTCCATCAAAATAATATCTGTCCAAGTATGGTCTTTTTCTCCAAACATCATTGGTACTCCTCTTTTTGCTCCTGTGGTTGAACATTCAACACACGTTTTTGCACTTGGCAACGCTTTAATCCTTAATGGATTAATTTCATGCCTGCACTTTATACATAATCTACTTTCCATCGTATTGTTTTAAAAATTTATATAATTGGGTTGGTGTTTTTATTATGTGTTTTTTATCATTTTCATCAATCAAAGGTAATATTGATCCATCTGATTCGATGCTTTCAAACACCCACCATAAAATAATAGATGCTTTTACTTCACCATATATTTTTGTTAAGGTCATTTCAAACACTCGTATAAATCTATCTTCATAGTCAACCAAGTTAATACCCAATGAGCTAACAATAGCAGACGAAGCATCTATTTGACATAGTTCTTCAATCAAAGCCATAAAATACTCTTCTTCTAGTTTTTTAATAGACTTTTCTTTTTCTTTTACTTGAACACCTTTTCCTATCAATTCGGATAGGTTTTTGAATTTATTTTCTTTTTCGCTCATATTCTTCTACATTAAAAACAGTTAAAAAATCATCAACAGACATTCGCTTAATGTGTGATGCTATTAAAACAGCGTCATCAAAGTTAATTGCTTCAAATTTACCGTGTGGTTCCTTGATTTTATCTAATTTGTTATAGTAAATATACTGTTTCATAAAATAAATTTTTGGTTTGTATCTGGGTGTGAATAGATAAAGCTATTCCATTTATATTTTGCGTATTCGTGTCCTGTTTGTTCTGCTTCTTGTCTTTTTTCTCCATTAGTTGAAATTGAAGCAAAGTGATAGAAGTGACAATTCCATGTTCGAACCATTTTTAAATTTGACATTGAACATTTTAAAAAGAAATCCCAATCTGCTACCATCCCCATTTCAAAATTTTCATCCCATCCACCCAATCGAATAAAATCATATTTGTTCATGAATATAGGCAATGTTGAACCACATTCTTCTTTTTTATCACCCGAAGCGTAGTGATAATCAAATAGCCAAAATGCTTCTAGGTCAAATGTGTTTGGATCTGTCCCTAAATCTTCAATATGGAATTGTTTAAATATTGAAGGGTATGGTTCAATTTGGTTTGGTGAAATAACTGCTCCATCTTCCCAATCATCTTCTAATGTTGTATCCCAAAATCGAGGAAATACATTATCGTCATTTACAATTAGTATTTTATCGTACCTTGCATTGTAAACACCTAAATTAGTTGCTCTACATAAACCAACGTTTCCTGTTAATTCTAGAACATTAATATGTTCAGCCCATTTTTCAAGTACTTCTTTGTTTATGTCATAGAAACCATCAACAACAACCATAATTTGGTTTTTGTTTTGTTGTCCTTCAATTGCAGAACGTAAACATAGATCTAATACGTCTGGTTCTTTATATGTTGGGATTATTACTGATATCATTTTTTTTCTAATATGATAAGACCAGGGTACTCAGTTAAATGTTCTTTAGTAGACCATTCAGGGTGAGAATTTAAAAACTCAGGAATAGCGGGGTACATATTAGGGAATGCTATGGTATCGTGACATATGATGTATTTATTTATTTTACTATGGTGGAGATTAAGTTCTGCCTTTAATTGTTCATAAGTATGATCTGTATCAATAAATAAAAGATCAGTTTGTTCAATTTCAATTTCTAAAGTACTAGCTAAAATAAATTCATATTTAATATTATTTTCTTTAGCTATATCATATACTTCTTCTATTACGGCCCCATGAACATTAGGATGATTAATATCATATGAATACATGGTTTTTGGATTTCCTAAAAGGAGCCCCCATGTAGAGACTATCCATCTAACCCCAAATTCAGTTACATGTTCACATTCTTGTGAATAATTTTTTAATGTTGGAAGAAATAATCCCATATCAGGGGATTGAGCTATAGCATTTGTGTAATTTTGTTCTAATTTAGTCATATTATTTTTTTTATATTTGATTCCAGTTAATTAAAGGGCTAATCCACTTTATTTCAGTATGAGTAGAAACACCAGGGATAGAACTTATTAAAACTTTTTCTTTTTCCTCTCTTAATGTGATAAAAGCATAAAACGATCCTAAACTAGGTGTATCAAATGTGCTTTTTTTCCAAATATCAAAATCCTCTTTTATATTTTTAGCTGTTGTTAAAAAAGTTAAACATGTTGAGTTAGTCATTTTCCAATGACTTGAAGCTGTTAATAACACTCTAGTTATTTCCCCACCTGATTCAACGTATGGGTTTCCTCCTTTATTTCCATCTATGTATTTATCGGGGTGATCATATCCTGTCACATAATGAGCTCCAGTTAATAATCCTTCAAATAGGATTTTTTTAGCATTATGTAAATGTATGTAATCATCTTCAACTATATAAATTATATCATCATCATTTAATTCTTTAATTTTTTCTAATAACATTACAAAACTTTCTGGTGAAGAGGATGAATTAGTTTCTTTATAATTAAATCCAGAATTAATTAATTCATCAATTACTTCTTTACT